>JAAUYD010207666.1_pt1 | contig 19128 bp, 26 predicted proteins | sample 7278101 | NCBI WGS metagenome assembly JAAUYD01 (sample SAMN14350128, study PRJNA611818) | marine sediment metagenome | isolation source: surface marine sediment (0.6m) | place: French Polynesia: Moorea | collected 2018-08
ATTTTATTAAACGAAGGTCTCAGAGCTTGGATGGCTCCCCAAGACCAACCCCACCAAAACTTTGTATTCCCTGAAGAAGTATTACCTCGCGGTAACGCTCTCTAAGGAATATAAAGGTTGTTTAATAACCCTATAATATTAAGCCCCCTTTGTGGGGCTTATTTTTAACTTAATTACTCACACCACCGTTTAAACCTATGTTTTTCAAGTTTGATGATTTAGGGGAAAAAACCATCAATAAAATTGCTGAAGTTGCTTTAGCTACTAAGCTAGACAAAAGAGATAATTTAGAGGTAAAAGTTAAAACCGATCCAAATTTATTGGCCAAAGGAACCTTAGAATCATTGGTGATTGATTGTCAAGGGTTAATGGTGGAAAATGCCTTAAGAATGGAAAGTATTAATATTACTTTGAACACCATTGCTGTGAGTCCTTTGAAAGCATTAACTGGTAATATTCAGCTAACTCAACCCAGTCGAGGCAAAGCTTGCGTTTTGTTAACAGAAAAAGATATTACCAGAGTATTAAATCAAGCAATTTTTAGAAAGCAACACAATAAGATTATTGTGGATGAAAAAGTTGTTAAGGTTAACTTGCAACAAGTAAAGTGTAACCTATTAGATACAGGAAAAATATTGATTGAAGGCAAGGTTAAACGAGAAAATAGCAAAGATATTCAAAAGGTAAGTCTGGAAATTAAACCAAAAATTTGTCAAGCAGGAAAGGGAGTTATTATTGATGAGATTGAATATTCAGAAGAAGCGAACTTATCATCCATGTTACTCAATCCAATTTTAGAAGAAGCAAAAAGTATTTTAAATTTAAACAATTTCAAAGTTGATGGATTATCTTTAAAAGTTGAAGAATTTAATATTAAACAAGGATCTTTACAGTTAGAAGCTGAAGCAGGAATGACTCATTTTCCCACTGCTTAAGTTATGAAAATTTTAACCCGTAAAAATAGCTTAATTCTTCTCTCAATCTTTTTTGTTGTTCCTGTGGGTTTATATTCTAAATACTATCAAGGAATTGGCAGTGAATGGGTAAATGATTACGGAGCAGCTATTTGGTATGAAGTGTTTTGGTGTTTATTGGCTCTTTATTTCTTTTCTGGGAAAAAAGCCATTAAATTCATTCCTATTTATGTTTTTATTATTACTTGTTTGTTAGAGATTTTACAACTCTGGAATCCTCCTATGTTAGCTTTAATGCGTTCCCATATTCTAGGTAAATTATTATTAGGCACTACATTTTCTTGGTGGGATTTTCCTCATTATGTGATTGGTTGTTTATTGGGTTGGTTGTGGTTAGAAGTGATCAACAATTAGATATAAGCAAGCACACAAAATTAATTACACAAAAACTGTAGGGTGGGCAATGCCCACCGTGCAATTAATTGTAATACTAACAAAGGTGCTTCTTTCCAGTACAATTAAAATTAATTGAAAACAAAAAAATTAACTAATCAACATTATGAATATTGCTGTATTAGGCATAGGATTAATGGGTAAACCCCTAGCAGAAAGACTACTGCAAGCTAATTATTCTGTTACTGTCTATAATCGAACCATCAGTAAAGCCCAAGAATTACAACGGTTAGGGGCTAAAATTGCTCAAACCCCCTTAGAAGCCATTGAAAAGGCAGAGGTTGTAATTTTAATGTTAACCGATGCCACAGCTATCCGAGAGGTGATATTAGGCACAGAAACGGCAGATAAACTACAAAACCGGACTATCATTCAAATGGGAACGATCTCCCCTGATGAAAGCCGAAGCATCCAAGAAGAAGTAGAAAAGGAAGGGGGACAATATTTAGAAGCCCCTGTTTTGGGGAGTATTCCTCAAGCTAAAGATGGAACCTTATTGGTGATGGTAGGGGCTACAGCGTCTCAATTTGAAGAATATAAGCCAATTTTGCAACAATTTGGCTCTCAACCCGAATATATCGGAGAAGTTGGCACAGCATCGGCTTTGAAATTGGCGTTAAATCAATTAATTGCAGCGTTAACCAGTGGTTTTGCCTTAAGTTTAGGATTAATTGAACGGCAAGGGGTTGATGTTGATAAATTTATGAGTATTTTAAGAGAAAGTGCGTTATATGCGCCGACTTTTGATAAAAAATTAGACAGAATGCAGCACCGTAATTTTGAAAATCCCAACTTCCCTACTAAACATTTATTAAAAGATGTCAACTTATTCTTAAATCAAGCCGAAGAAAATGGCTTAAATACTGAAGTTTTACAAGGCATTCGTAGAATTCTTCAACAAACAATGGAATTAGGATTATCAGATAAAGATTACTCTGCTTTATTTTCTGCTATTAATAAGTAGGTAGGTATAATTAAGAGAAAGATTAATTTGCTTACCATTGAAGTAAACAGAGAATGATTTTATGACGATTTCTAAAACAGAAGCAAAACAACTCTTAGAAAGAATGATTTTTGAGCAAACTGATCCCCAAGATTGGGTAGACGATGTTTGGGGATTAAGTGCGGTTCATGGAGAAATTTCTGCTAAACTATTAGAGGCTTTTTATGCGTTAATTGAAGCTTGTCCAGAAGAAAAATTAGATAACTTATTACAAACATTACTAACAGAAAAATTGAATCATCAATAAGGTCAAAACATCATCATGTCTTTAGTTAACAAAAATTGGAATCATAATTATCTGTATACCAATGGAGTTAAACTTCATTACGTTTCCAAAGGAGAAGGAAATTTGATGTTGATGTTACATGGATTTCCTGAATTTTGGTACTCATGGCGACATCAAATAACTGCTTTTTCTAATAATTATCGAGTGGTTGCCCCTGACTTAAGAGGCTATAATTATAGTGATAAATTACAATCTATTGAACTCTATAATATCTCAGAATTAGTTAAAGATATTGCTGGTATTATTACTAATTTAGGGTACGAAAAATGTATTTTAGTGGGTCATGATTGGGGAGGGGCGATCGCTTGGTATTTTGCTGATCAATATCCTGAAATGGTTGAAAGATTGATCGTTTTAAATATTCCCCATCCTGCTAAGTTTATGGAAGGATTACGTACACCTCAACAATTAAAAAAAAGTTGGTATATTTTCTTTTTTCAACTCCCTTATTTACCCGAATTATTATTTCGGTGGAACAATTATAAAGCAATTGGATCTGCGTTTATTAATATGGCGATCGATAAATCTGCTTTTACAGATGAAGACATACAAGCATATAAAAAAGCAGCAGCTAAACCAGAGGCATTAACTGCTATGATTAATTATTATCGTTGCTTTTTTAGACAAAGTTTAACATCACAAAAGTCATGGAAAAAATTGGATATTCCTACCTTAATGATATGGGGGGAAAATGATACCGCTTTAGGGAAAGAATTGACCTATGGAACCGACAATTATGTTAGTAATTTAACTATTAAATATATCCCTAATTGTAGTCACTGGGTACAACAAGAACAACCTGAATTAGTTAATGAATATATTGCCGATTTTTTGGACATTTCTTTATCCTAACCTCACTTTAGTTGATGTAATTGCTCAGTTATGAGAAGGCAGGAGGCAGAGGGCAGGAGGATAGAATTGAGAAGATTATGTATAATTAAAGCCCAATGTTTAAAACTAGAATAATGAGTTATAAACTCTCTATCTTCGCCTATTGCCTGTTGCTCTGGTTAATTTTTATTTTCCCTAGCATCTTTTCTAGCACTGCGCCATGCTTCGATAGTACGACCTAAATTTTGGGTAAATTCTTGCCATCCCCACCAACCACCGACGCGGTGTTCATCCCAGGAAGAGGAAAATATACCATAACTTAATCCTAAAACCCCCAAGCCAAAAAGTCCTAAACTCACTGCACCCACAGCAGAAGTCGGAATATCCAACCAATCATGACTTACTATCCAATAAAACACGAAAAATGAGGACATTCCAAGGCCAGTAGGAATTCCTGAAAAGATAGCCATCCGTTTAATCATACGTTTGCTAACACTATCAGGAATAGCATTGAGACTAGCATCATTAGAAGATTTTTTAGGTTTTTCTGCCATTTTTACAGAAGTTTGACTGGTTTGTGGAGCTTTCTTTTGTTTCTTCTTTTTTTTCTGACGGGGTTCAAAAGGAATTGAGTTTCGTGAGGAGTTATCTGCCATAAGTCTTTAAGTTGAATGGAAAATATAATATTGAAACTTTAACAAAAATGTCATCAATAACACACTTTTATTGATTTTAGCTTACTGTAGGGGTTAATGGCTATTTCAAGGCAAGAGGTAGGTGTTAATAGCTGTTTTCATATCAATAGACTAACCAGGAAAATAAACATTCTCCCCACACTCAACTAACTAAAATTTTGATACACTCAATTGAAAACCGCTATAAAGTGACCAGTAATCGGTAACTATTCACTGGCCACTGCTCGATGTTAACCGTTCACTCCTTTATCTAAACTATCTATACTAAGTGGAATAAAATCCCCATAAATAGTTAATCCGAGTAACATCGGTTCCCCTGCTTGAATAAGTTTTCCTGTCAATACGCAACTTTCGTCTTTCCTAGCGGTTGCCTCAAGGGTGGCACGAATATCTACTACCGAAAATTTCGGTCGATAGTCCCCTGACTTTTGCTGCACATAATTCCATAAAATATCCCTGATCAATGCTTGATAACCTTGATTGCCAGAAAGCCCTTTGAGCTTATCTTTGAGGGTTTTTTCTAAACGGATGCTGGTCACTTCCATTTCAGTGGTTGAAGTACGGGGAAGGGTTTTCATGATTTTTTTCCTCATTAAAAAGTAGACATTTCAGTAATATCAGTGTAGTATGAAAAAGTCTCTTTTAACACGATTGAAAACGTTCATGTTACTTTGTTCTGCCCCCAATTTATTCCTATTCTTCCTTGGTGCTTGCCAACGGTGGAAAACTGGGGTAATGGGAGACAAGGGCTTAGAAATAGAAAGTAACTTCCCGATTAAGCAAGCAACAGTCTTTAATTTTGTGGTAGGGAACCCATCTCACCCAAATTATCCCCTTTCAGGTGATAATCGATTCCAAGAGAGTAGAACATCCCTAACCCTCAAAAGCGGGTGGCGAAGGCAAATCTTCCCTATCCCTAGATAAATACCTAACTCCTCAAGGTTTGTCTAACCCCCGCTTTGCTACTTAGTAGAAAGTGGGGGTTTTGATTAGAAAAACTAAAGTTGATGGAGATGATATTAATCTATTATTGTTGTTCTCTTACTTATCGACTCACATCAATGATTTCTGCCATTTTCAAAGCAACAAAAGACGATGTTAAAACTAACTTATACCCATAATGGATTTTATATTGACCATATTGAAGAGTCCTTAGAAGCTTGGGTTACAACTCGTGTCATTTTAGCCTTACGATCAGGAACCAGTCTTTGTGTTGAACCTAGTAGTGCTTCTTTTTTAATTTCTTTAGACTTACCCTATGTGGATCAATTATTAAAAAATGTGAATCAGTTTAGCGAGGAAATTGTAGAAGTTTATCGTTGTGATGACGAAGCAATGGAAGTGGTTTTAGAAGGAACTTGGTTAGGTTCGGATGTAGCTAGCGAAGAAGGCATATTTGTCTGTCGTTTAAGCGATCGCCTAGAATCTCTTCTTTATCACATTTGGCAAGAGTCGCCGGTAAAGATTAATTAATACAGTGTTAGAGGAGGATGTACCTAAGAGACTGTTTATAAACAAAATCTTAAGATGGTAGGGTGGGCAAATCAGAGATTTATTTGAACTACCTGTAAAGTAGAAAACTTTGCCCACCTTACAAAACTGGTTGTTAAGGTTTCTTTAACAAACACTCTCTAAGAGTAGGGAAAAAGCATTCCCTTACTCTCTTATTTTATTTAGACTAGCTATAATATTATTGAGTTTAGGAGAAATAATCAAATGGAAGAATTATTTGAGCTAAAAGATTTGTTACTAGCTGGCCATATTGATAATGCTTTATTGTTAGTAGAGGAACTAACAGAAATGAGCAAAGATGATAAGCTCAATAAGATTTTTAGTTTTGGTAAAATTCTCCTTTTACATCTTATCAAACAAGCAGCAGAAAAAAGAAAAACTCGCTCATGGGAACTATCAATCGCTAATGCAGTAAAAGAAATTCAACGTACAAACAAACGACGTAAAACGAAAGGAACTTATCTTACCAAAGAAGAATTAGAAGAGACATTAGAAGATGCTTATGAGTTAGGATTAAAAGCTGCTGCAAAAGAAGCTTTTGAAGGTAGATATGAAGCTGAAGAAATTGCGAAAATAGTGGATAAAACAGCAATTATTGATCAAGCAATAAACTTGATTTACAGTTAAAGTAGTTAATTAAATGATTCTACTGTAGGTAATCTTGTAGGTTGGGTAGAGGAACGAAACCCAACAAAATAAGACATTACTCCATCCCCACAGAAACATCAAAAACAGGGGTTTCTGAACTTCCCCAGTTAACATCATAAACATCGCGCTGCACATAACGATGAAAACTGGAATATTTCCAATCAAAAGAACGTGAAACTAACCCATGATGTACGGGATTATAATGAATATAATTTACATGATTAATAAAATCTTGTTCGTCTCGAATTAAATGTTCCCAAAATCGTCTTTGCCATACAGCTTTTTCTTGTTTACTCTGTCTTGAAGTTGAGATTTTTCCTTGATATTTGCGATCGCATCGACGACTAAACCAACTTTTAATTAAACGCCAACGAGTTGAAAACTCAGCATCACCTTGAGGCAATGTCCAAATACAATGAAGATGGTTGGGTAAAATGACAATAGCATCAATGACAAAAGGATGTTTTTCCATGACTTTACGAAATTAATCCCGTAATAACGCTATATTTTTAGCTTCACAGAGAAATGAACGTCGGTTATAGGTAACTAAAGTAAAAAAATAACTACTTCCTGGTTGTTTAGCTCGACGATATTGCATAAGTAAATGACAATCAAGATATTATGAGTTGGGTTTCGTTCCTCTACCCAACCTACAGACTATGGAAAAAAGTTGATAACCCAGTTACCATGATCTTAATGAGATTAACCGCTTTTTGCTCGATCGCAACACCAAGACGAAAATAACAATGACAACCACACCCATTTCCCCATCCTCGACCCAAACTCAATATCCTGATGAAATCGGACGTTTTGGCCGTTACGGGGGAAAATATGTGCCTGAAACCCTAATGCCGGCACTCAGCGAACTGGAAACCGCTTATCATCGCTACAAAAATGATTCTGAGTTTAAAGCAGAATTATCCCAACTTTTAAAAGATTATGTCGGCCGTCCCAGTCCCCTCTATTTTGCAGAACGTTTAACCCAATATTACGCTCGCCCTGATGGTACTGGCCCACAAATTTACTTAAAACGGGAAGATTTAAACCACACCGGCGCGCACAAAATTAATAATGCCCTGGGACAAGTTTTATTAGCGAAACGCATGGGTAAACAGCGTATTATCGCAGAAACGGGAGCCGGACAACATGGCGTAGCAACAGCGACGGTTTGCGCCCGTTTTGGCTTAAAATGCGTCATTTATATGGGCGTTCATGATATGGAACGGCAAAAACTCAATGTCTTCCGTATGAAACTATTAGGTGCAACGGTGCAGCCAGTAGAAGCCGGCACTGGAACCCTTAAAGATGCTACCTCAGAAGCTATTAGAGACTGGGTAACTAATGTAGAAACCACTCATTACATTTTAGGGTCTGTTGCCGGTCCTCATCCTTATCCTATGATTGTAAGAGACTTTCATCAGATTATCGGCCAAGAAACCCGTCAGCAATGCCAAGAAAAATGGGACAGTTTACCCAATATTTTACTGGCTTGTGTGGGTGGTGGTTCTAATGCCATGGGATTGTTTTATGAGTTTGTCAAGGACACTGAGATCCGCCTTATTGGGGTAGAAGCAGCAGGAGAAAGTATTGCTTCTGGAAAACACGCTGCAACGTTAACAAAAGGTCGTCCAGGGGTGTTACACGGGGCGATGAGTTATTTATTACAAGATGAAGAAGGACAGGTGATAGAAGCTCATTCTATCAGTGCAGGGTTAGATTATCCTGGGGTTGGACCCGAACATAGTTATCTCAAAGATAGTGGTCGTGCGGAGTATTATAGTGTGACAGATGCTGAAGCGGTAGCAGCGTTTCAACGGTTATCGGAGTTAGAAGGGATTATTCCCGCCTTAGAAACCTCTCATGCGATCGCTTATTTAGAAACCCTTTGTCCTCAACTTGAAGGCAGTCCCCGTATTATTATTAATTGTTCAGGACGCGGGGATAAAGATGTGCAAACAGTGGCTAAGTATTTAGGGAATGAGTAGTTTTTAATAAGGAGATGGGGGAGACTAGGAGACTGGGGGACTGGGGAGACTGGGAGTCTTTAGAGACAAGGGAGATGGGGGAGACTGGGAGAAATGATTGATATATCGTCTCCCCCACACCCCACCCTTCTCACACTCCCTATAACCCCGTCACCCCGTCACCCCCACACCCCACACCCTACACCCTACACCCCACACCCTACATTAAAACTAATATAGATAATGCTTTTCGTAGATAGTCGTAGAAAAAAACAATTAGAAACCTGCCTTCAAAAATTAGGGGTATGTGATAGCTTAGCGGTTAATTTAGAATTATTGGATTTAGCTCTGACTCATCCTACAATTTCTAAGGAAAATAACTATCAGCAATTGGAGTTTGTAGGGGACTCCGTAATTAGATTAGTGTCTGCTGAGATATTATTAGAAACCTATCCTGATGAATTGGTAGGAGAATTTGCTGCCATTCGTTCTATTTTAGTAAGCGATCGCACTTTAGCAGAGTTTGCTGATGATTATGGCTTAGATCGCTATCTTCTCATGTCCGAAAGTGTTGCCCAGGATAAAATGGGTAGGGTTTCTTGGTTAGCAGATACCTTTGAAGCGGTGTTAGGAGCGTTATATTTAAGTACGAAAAACATGACCTTGGTTCGTCCTTGGTTAGACCCTTTATTACTGAAAAAAGCAGCAGAAATTCGCTCTGATCCAGCTCGTCAAAACTACAAAGATGCTCTACAAGAATGGACTCAAGCGCAGTACAAAATGCTACCAGACTATCGTGTCACTGAACAACATAAAGGTCAAGGTTATCATCAACGATTTTTTGCAGAAGTTTGGCTCAAAGATCGTAAACTAGGATCAGGTTATGGTCGTTCTAAAAAAATAGCAGAACAGTCGGCAGCCAAGGATGCTTTTTTCTCTGTTGTTCATCAGAAAATTGAAGGTTAAATATGACACAGTTAGACATTACAACCGAAGCTATTGTTATCGAGAATGGTGGCTTAAAAATTGATAGTTATTTAGCAATGCCAAAAGAAGACAGTATTTTTCCTGGGATAATTGTTGTTCAGGAAATTTTTGGAGTTAATGATCATATTCGAGATGTTACCAGACGCTTTGCTAAACAAGGCTATGTTGCCATTGCTCCTGCGATTTATCAACGGTTAGCTCCTGGATTTGAAACTGGTTACACGGCTGAATCTATTGACATTGGCAGACAGTATAAAAATCAAACTAAAGCGGATGAATTATTATCAGATATTCAAGCAACCATTGACTATCTTTATACCTTACCTCAAGTGAAGAAAACAGGGGTAGGAACTATTGGTTTTTGTTTCGGGGGTCATGTGGTTTATTTAGTTTCTATTTTACCAGAAATTAAAGCAACGGCTTCATTTTATGGCGCAGGAATTGCTAATTGGAAACCAGGAGAAGAGGATAAGGCTACTATCGATTGTACCCCAGATATTAAAGGAACATTATATGCTTTCTTTGGGAAAGAAGATACTAGTATTCCTCAAGATCAAGTTGATAGAATTGAAGACGCTTTAACAAAGAATAACATTCCTCATAAACTGTTTCGCTATGAAGGGGCTGAACATGGTTTTTTCTGCGATAAAAGAGGCAGTTATAATGCAGAAGCTTCTGAAGATGCTTGGTCAAAGGTTTTAGAATTATTTAAAAGTAAATTGTAGATATGTTTTTCCTTTAGAGTTTCTGACGGTTAGTAATCTCCGTTAATAATCTTAACGCCTGATTAACTGACTCATTATTTCAGGTTCTAATAATACTAAATTCGTTACTTTGCGGTAATCTTGCATATATTTTCCTCTGACTCCTCCTTCCATTTGAGCAAAATCATATTCATCTCGTAAATCATCACTTAATTCATGGTTAAAATCCTGACTCATAAAATTTCCATTCCTTTTTTGTGGCTAATCTTACACTAATTATTCTAATTCGTTTATCTTTATCTGTGTGGGAAATAACCAGTCAACGATTATCCTTTTTTGTGACTCTTTATTGTGTTTCATTCTTCACTCACCATCACGGTAGATTCTGTATCAGTAACGGTAACTTTTCCTAACACAGATTTTGACTCATAATATTTACCTCATTTTTTTAAAACAATTATCCAATCTGTATTAATTCTTTCATCTCTAGGAACTTTAATAAAATGTTTTATGATTTCTGAACCCAAATAGGTTTCGACAGTAAATCCTATCTGTTTTGCTAAACTCATAATATACTTCCAATTTTCAAATGTGACTCCTCGAATTGTATTATTTCCTACTACAAGAATATAATATTTTTCAGATTTTAATACTTTATAAACTTCTTGTAAATTTTTCTTCATATCTGCTAAATATTGATAAGCTATATAAGCACGTCTGGGATCTTTTTCAAAGATTATAGATATTTTTTTATCAGCTTCTGTAACTCCAATGTGATGTAATTCTTTATAGAAAATAGAAGAAACACTTTCCGTTCCTATTTGTTTCTTTTTCAAAGGAGTTAAAGAATTTTTGAAAAAACCTAACCAATAAATTTCAAGCTGATGGGTTCTTGGATAATCAACTGCGTTCACATAAGGAGGAGAGGTAACAGCTAAGTCAAAATAATTATCTTTAAAATCAATATTTCTAGCATCCATATTAGCAGGAAAAATAGTTTTAATATTTTGAGGGTAAATCTTAGACAATTGAATAATTTTAGGAATTTCGATTAAAATAGTTTCAGTAAATTTCTTTAATGCGTCAGCAGGATAAACAGATTTATTCAGTTTTTTACGAATCACTGTTCTTGTACAATTATTATCTGCATTAGAGACTCCTCGAATAATTGAAGAAAAGCAAACTAAATAAAAATTTTTAATTTCTTGAGTCGTCTCTAAATTATCGATTAACTTTTTAATATAAGATAACTCTAAAAGTATTTCTCGATTAAACCATTTATCTCGATAAGGAAAAGAAGGTATATCTGATTCTTTAATATCAGCTGCTTGATAATTAACTAATTCTTGAACCAGTTGTGATTGCGTTGATTTTAATTCAGATTCATTTAAAGGTGTAACTTTAACGTTAGCAATAAATCGAGAAAAAGGATCAATATCGATTCCCACTGAATGACGACGAGAAAGTAATGCTTCTAAATTAGTTGTACCACTTCCTGAAAAGGGATCTAAAATCCAATCATTTTCTTGAGAATAACGTTGGATTAACCATCTGGGAAGTTCAGGAAAAAATTTAGCAGGATATTTATGTAATCCATGAGTTAAACTACTTTGGTCATAACTAATGAATAAAAATCTTTCTCCTTGATTAACAGATAAGTCAATAGGAATATCACCATCCACTCTAATAATATTTTCATTAAACTCATTAGTAATTGTCTTAATTCTTAAATTAGTCTCATCAGGTATTAGTTCTAATTGTTGATAATTATTTTGATTGCGTTTTTTCCTTTTAGCTAGTTTCGCTTTAATCTCTTGTAGGGAAATAGGATAAGCAGAATTAATGGTTTGATTAGACATGATTTAATAAATGTTAATCTTTTCTTGATGGTAAAGGTATCTCTTTTTTGCTACTATTGTAAACGGTTTCTATCCATAATTCTCTTGCTTACTCTTTTAACCCCGTAATTCAGGAACATATTGGTCTTCATAATTTTCAATTAATACTCCTATTACTTCCATTAATGATGCTAAGGGATGAGATTCATCTTCCCCTACGACATCAATTAATTCATCCAAAATTGTAACTAATTTTTGATATTCTGCTTCAGTATGAGGAACAAATAAATTATCAGATAAGTTTAACCACGCGGTGAGAGTTTGATTTAAGTTAGTCGTCATCATAGTTATTCTTTCCATTTATTTTTATTATATTCTTGATGAGTTAAAACAGCACGAATATAAACCTTTTTTCTATTGTAGTGTATGGCAACAATTAATCTTACTTTATTGCCACCAATATTAAAGACAGTTAATTTACCAACTTGATCCGCAGAAGGAAATATCTGCCTTAATTCAACAAAGGATGAAAAATCATTATTTTTGATGTTGTTATACCACTGGGAAAGTGCGGTTCTAGTTTGAGGATATTTTTGAGCAAATTCATTTAAACGTTTGCGAGTGATAACGTGCATAATTTATGCCTCTAAATTTGCTGTTACTGATTAATTTTACTTAACACTAATATTACTATTTAATAATCTTTTAGCTTTATTCAAGCGATATTGATACAAAGGAGAACGTCTATTTTCTTCTTCTAATTGAGCAATAATATCATCTAAGATTAAAATTTCGGCATCCATTCGCTGACAAAGTGCTTTCACTTTAGCTGATGTTGCTTTAATTTGTTCTATATCAGGAGTAAATGGTTCTTGTGTCATGGTAGATTCCAATTCCTTTTTTCTTCTCTAATGGTAGCTTCTGATGCTGCTATGTTAGCTTTTGCTTCCTCGATAGACCGCTCTAATAGCTCTAGCATAGCATTACTAGCTATGGGTTGAGAATCCGCAATTCTTAATAGTAGTGTATAAAATCGTGAATAATAAGTATTTGCTCTTTCTCTAATGTTATCAAGATCGTTAAGAGAGACAATGGTTTGTTCTGTTTCTCCATAACTTTCTAGAAGTATAAAAGCGGTTGCTGTTGTTTTGTGAATAATTGATAACAGTTGTCTCTGTAATTCTAGAACAGTTATGGTAATTTCTGATGGTAATTCTGCCATTACTAAATTAGTTTAAAGTCAATTAAATGATTAAGGTTGGCAATGCTCACCCTACCATATTATTATACTATTTTAGACTCGCTATAATTTTATTAACTTCTTGAATATTTAACTCTAATGCTTCTGCAATTTGTTCTGCATTTAGTCCTAATTTAACTAATCGAGGAATCATTGCTCTTTTCGTTTTCTTTTCTATCGCCTCCACTATAATTTTATCATCGTTATATAAAGATAAGACTACGCAAGGTGTTTTTAAAGCTGTTGTAATAGACTTGAGTAATTATGGTTATTTAGGAACTTTCGTTGGATATCAGCATTTACAAAGACTTGGTTTAAATAATTGGGAAAATTTTTTTCAGATAAATCCATTGAATGTATTTCCACTTCATACAGATAGAGATACATTAGCAGATAAAATAGATTATATGAATAAAAATGACTGTTTGATGGCAATTAACAAAAGACCTAATACTAAGAAAGTATGTGATATGTATAATTTTTGGTTAGCGGGAATGCCTCAGCCATTTTTCTTTGGTCAAAGTGGAAAGCTAGCTAAAGATTTAACTTTTTTGTTAACAGGGCGCGATCCATCTCAACACATGGAAAGTGAAACTAGAAGTTGCCCTAATTTTTTTAGTGATTTACCTAGTGATGTTCAGAGACAAGTGAATGGATACTATGACAAACTTAAGACTGAAAATACGAGACTTTAAAATCTATGCAACCGCTGTCATTACTATAGTGCGATCGCCTATTTTTGTAGGACGCATTAATGAAGTGTAATGCACCTTATCTAATTAAAAATATTAGCTATTTCCTAGAAGGTAAAGGAATCTCTTTTTTACCACTATTATAAACGGTTTCTATCCATAATTCTCTTGCTTCCTCAATATTAATAACAACTTCTTCTAAGGTTTCTCCTTGAGTTATACATCCTGATAAGTCAGGAATTAAAGCAGTATATCCTCCCTCATCTTCAGGGTAAATTGAAATAGGATATTTCAGGGATAAAAAATAATCTAACGATGGACGTTCTAGCTTTTTATTTACTGTCATTTTTCCAATTTTCTAAATCTAATAGTTTAATGATTTCTTCCACATAAGTTCTTTTGACTTTTTTACCTCCTTTTTTGGGAATAATAATGACATCTCCTGCATCGTTTTCAAAAGCGTGATGACTTCCTCTAGAACGAATTTCAACATAACCGAATGCTTCTAATACATATCTTACATCGTCAAAACGGACTTCTGGAGGACGAGAGAGAAATTTTTGAATTAGTTTACTAAGTTTACCCAATTTTAAACGTTAAGGTGGGCATTACCCACCCTACTCTCTTATTCTACACCTTCAATTCTGTCCTCAACCTCCTGATACAATTCCTGTAATCTTTCTAAGTTTTCTTCGGAGGTTTCCCAATAACCTCGTCCGTTAACTTCGAGTAATGTACCGACCATTTTACGGAAAGAATTAGGGTTTAAATTCATCAGACGTTTACACATTTCTTCGTCTTCAATAAAGGTTGTATTTACGTCCTCATACACCCAGTTATCTACTGCGTCTGCGGTTGCACTCCATCCCATTGTATTCACTAACCGCTTAGAAAGTTCCCTCACACCTTCGTAACCATGAGATAACATTCCTTCGTACCATTTAGGGTTTAATAACTTGGTACGTGCATCTAAACGGACGGTTTCAGACAATGTACGAACTTGTGCATTAGCAGTGGTTGTATCCGCAATATAAGCAGAGGGTTTTTTACCGTCTCCTCGTAAGTTTGCGACAACTTTTGTGGGATCAGAGTCAAAATAATGAGAAACATCCGTTAAACTAATTTCCGAAGAATCTAAGTTTTGGAAAGTAGCATCTGCCGTTTTTAAGGCTGATTCAAACACTTTTCGGTTATCTTTCATGATACCAGGATTGTCGGAATCGAAGGCGAAACTTTTACGGTTGAGATACATATCTTGTAACTCTTTTTCTTCTTCCCAACTGCTATTTTCTACTGCTAAGTTGACGTTGGAAGAATAGGAACCAGAAGCGTTGGAAAAGATACGAGTAGCTGCTTCTCGGAGGTTTATTCCCATTTCATCTGCTTGCTGTAAAGCGTGTTTACGAACATAGTTCATTTCCATAGGTTCATCCGCTTCTGCTGCCATTTTAACCGCTTGATCTAATAGGTTCATTTGGTTAATAAATAGGTCACGAAATACACCAGAACAGTTCACCACCACATCAATGCGAGGTCTTCCTAATTCTTCGAGAGGAATTAATTCTAATTTATTGACCCTTCCTAATGCGTCGGGTACGGGTTTAACCCCTACCATCCACATAATTTGTGCAAGGGACTCACCATAGGTTTTGATGTTATCGGTTCCCCATAATACACAAGCAATGGTTTCGGGATAATTGCCTCCATTATCGATTTTTTGACGGGCAATTAAACGATCAACAACTATTTTTGCAGACTTGACCGCAGCGAGGGTAGGAATGGACTGAGGATCTAACGCATGGATGTTTTTACCCGTAGGTAAAACGTTGGGGTTACGGATAGGATCACCACCAGGACCTGGTAATACATATTCCCCTTCTAATGCTTTTAGTAACCCTCCTAATTCATTATCCGCACAAACCTGTTCTAAACAGAATTCGAGGTACTCAAACAGGGGTTTTAACTTTTCTTGATCGACTTTTGTGTAACCTAAATCGTGTAAAGTTTCCACCCAAGGAGCTTTTTTACCCAAGTTAAAAAAGTTTAGCTTAGATACAAGGGATACCCTTCCTTCTGCATCTATCTGGGTTTTGACTAAAGATGCAACCGCTTCACGGGTTGCTAAAGTAATTTGTTGTAGCAATTCTACATCTTCCAAAATACCCCGATCGCTGTTTTGATAGACTTCTTCTATATCTCGGTCTAAACTATCAGCAATAATGCGAGGTAAGGAAGTAATTTCTTCCTCTTCTCGGTCTAAAGATGCAATATTTACCAAAGTTGCGATCGCTTCTTCTGCGGTGGGAGGTTTACCCACAACATGGAGTCCACAAGGAAGCAAACGAGATTCAATTTCCATCAATTTCCGATAAACTAAACCGACGATATTATCCCGTTGTTCTTGGGTCATGTCTTTAGCATCTACATCAGGAATATCAATATCCTGATCTAAATTAACTAAGCGACATTGATCCATAATGGTGTTAACAATAGGAACACCACGACCCCCATCTTTTAAAGTTTGATAAGAACCAATTAACTCACTTAATTCTTTTAATCCCTTGTATAACCCTGCATTCTCAGCCGGTGGGGTTAAATAGGAGATGGTTTCTGCATAGCTACGACGTTTAGCAATAGTCGCTTCACTAGGATTATTGGCTGCATAATAGTATAAGTTGGGAATATTTCCAATGAGACTGTCAGGATAACATTCCCCTGACATTCCCATCTGTTTTCCTGGCATAAATTCCAGTGATCCATGAGTTCCGAAATGCAACACTGCATCGGCTTTCCAAACTTGGTTTAAATAGGTGTAATAAGCAGCAAACCCATGATGAGGACTGGCGGATCTTGAGAACAGTAACCGCATGGGATCACCTTCATATCCAAAGGTGGGTTGTACCCCAATAAATACGTTACCAAAGTGTTTCCCGTAGATGAGTAAATTTTGTCCATCACTGTTTAAATGTCCAGGAGGAGGACCCCAGTTTTCCTCTAAACGGACAGAATAAGGGGTTAACCGTTCGTATTGCTCCACAGACATCCGATGGGCTATATTTAACTCAGGAGAGGCATACTGTGCTTGTGCGTCGTGTATGACTGCTTCCATGAGTTCTTTGGGAGAGTCAGGAATTTCCTGCACATCGTAACCATTTCCCTGTAATGCCTTTATTACCTCGTAAATAGACCCAAATACGTCTAAATAGGCTGCGGTTCCCACATTTCCTTTATCGGGAGGGAAACTAAACACCGTAATAGCTACTTTTTTGTTGAGTTTAGGTTTCTTCCGTAGGGTAGCCCATTTCATTGCTCGTTGAGCTACTGCTTCGATACGATCTTGAAGTGCGATCGCTCGTCCTGTGCTTCCGTCTCGTCCTGAGAGTATAATGGGTTCAATGGCTCCATCTAATTCAGGGATGGCTATTTGCAGTGCAACTTGAATGGGATGTAACCCTAGATCGCTTTCTTCCCATTCCTGGGTGGTTTGAAATACCAAAGGTAAGGCACACATATAGGGACGGTTGAGGCGTTTTAAGGAGTCTATCGCTTTAGGGTGGTCTTGACGCGCTGGCCCTCCCACTAAGGCAAACCCAGTTAATGATACTACGGTATCGACAATAGGAACTTTTTCGTTCCCCTCTTTCCAGAAATAAGCTTCTACAGGTTTAGAAAAGTCTAACCCTCCTGCAAACACAGGGATAACTCTAGCACCCATACATTCTAATTCTTGCACCATTGCGACATAATGAGCATCGTCTCCTGTCACAAGATGAGTCCGTTGTAAAATAAGTCCGATACAAGGGGCTAGAGGATCTTTTAAATCATCAGAAACATCTCTGCGACTATTATACCATTCCATATAGGAAGGTACATCCTCAAACATTTTCATGGATAAAGGATGCCATATTCCCATGTCAGGATAAACAACCGGATCTTTGTAGTCAACCTGTTTATCCTCAAATAGATCAGGATAGGAATATTTATGTGCCAACATGACTAAGAAGTTCTCTAAGTTCTCAGACGAACCCCCTAACCAATATTGGAAACTTAACATAAAATTGCGAGCATCTTGCGCTTTTTCCACAGGAAGATACTTCAACACTTGAGGCAGTGTCCGCAATAACTTTAACATAGCATCCTGGAAACTTGCCCCAGAATTTTCCTTACGTTTCCGCATAAATTGGGCGATCGCACTTTTGGACTGTCCTAATTGGGCCATAGAAAAGCTACCCAACTTATTTAAGCGCATCACTTGGGGCATTGAAGGGAAAACTACCACTGCATCTAGGTTATCACGATGAGGCTTAACTGCTTCAACCACCTTATCCGCTAAGTCTTCGATGAAAATCAAAGAAGCAATAAATAAGTTTGCTTCTGCCACATCTCGTTTAAATTCCTCATAATTTTCGGGATTTCTAAGTTCTTCGATTAAATAACCATTGATTTCGATGGCTAACTTAGGATTATTCTTATTAATAGCATTAACGGCCGCCGAAAGGGAACTCTGATACTGAGGTTCTAACACCACATAGACCACCTTTAGCAAAGAACGACCATTAGTTGCCTCTGGAACGATATGGCGAATGGTGGACTTGACATGGGTAAACATATATGATAAGGCTCCTTTGTTTTTATGATGGTCTAAATAAGTTGGGAACGATGCAACATCCTACAGAGAAGGTTACAGCCCAAAATTAAACAGCACTCTATGTGTTTGTATCAGAAAACGAGGCCAAATGGAGTGGTTACTCGATGATTTGACACATTTTGCAAAGAAACATGACATATTTTGTTACAAATATTGACAAATTTACTGAGTGTTTACTCTTATTATTGTTTACAAAATTTATTTATTTTTTACTTGACAAATTAACTTTTCAGTGTTTTCGATTAAGTTATTGATGAAAAACAATAGATAAAATAGATTTGAATAGCAATTCTATTTTAAACGATTAGTTATAATAGTAAAAATTAATCTCAAAAATACTAATGGCAATGCAAACAATACAACAATTTACAGCAATTATTGAAAGAGAAGGAGAGGGTTATGTATCCCTTTGTCCAGAATTAGATATTGCTAGTCAAGGAGAGACAATAGAAGAAGCAAGAGACAATTTAAAAGAAGCAGTTAAGTTATTTTTAGAAGTTGCTGATCCGTTAGAAATTAAGACAAGATTAAAAACTGCTTAAACTTTTATGGAACACCAACCTAAACAAATTTTGATCTATAAAACTTCAGAGGGTAAAGTTCCTTTTGAGGAATGGTTAAATAAATTGAAGGATACTAAAACAAGGGCTAAAATAAAAACAAGGTTAACCAGAGTAACATTAGGAAATTTAGGAGATTATAAATCAGTAGGG
>JAAUYD010092180.1_pt1 | contig 19121 bp, 10 predicted proteins | sample 7278101 | NCBI WGS metagenome assembly JAAUYD01 (sample SAMN14350128, study PRJNA611818) | marine sediment metagenome | isolation source: surface marine sediment (0.6m) | place: French Polynesia: Moorea | collected 2018-08
CCGATGGCGACAACAACACACGAGAGAACGAACCCATCAGGGTGCGTCGACGCTAGGGGGCGCGCCCCGCGGTGGGGTGAAGGGTTCAAAGGCGCCGGGATGGATCCGCCGCTCCGAGTTCCACTGCGAGACCCTGCTCAGCCCCGGATCCGACCCCGCGTGGCGGCCGCACTACCGCGCAATGTGGGCCGCCAGCTGTAGTGCGGCCTGACTCGCTCTAGGGGCCCGTCACCGGGCAGGGCAGGCCGTCGCAGACGTTCGGGCCGAGCGGTGTGGTGCTCTGGATGTCGCCGCCCAGATTGTTCTCCAAGAGGCAGGCGTGGACGCCGCCGGGGCCGTCCACGCCCGTCTCTCCGTTCTGCGCTGCCGTACACTGCGAAACCAAGGCGTCCACGAGCTTGAAGCCGGAGCGCGAGCTGCGGCTCGCGGTGACGTTGGTTGCCGTACAGCCCGTTCGCAGGTCGTAGCCGTGGGTAGCGTTCCAGCTTGCAGTCGAGTTCGTGATGGCGCACTGGAAGAGGGCTTCGAAGCCCATGCGCGCGTGACGTGACGACGTGACCTGGTGGAAGCTCCCGCCGGATCCGCCATTCACGCCCGAGTTGCTGCTCAGGGTGAGGACGGCGTTGCGAACCGTCGCCCCGTCGTCCAGGAGGAGGCTGGCACCCCCCGTGTGGCTGATGTGAAGATCGGCGATGCGAGCGCCCACGCCGGCGTCGATTCCGCCGCCGGCCATGCCGGTGATCCGGCCGTTGCGCACCTCGAGCCGGTCTGCGGCGCCCGCGATCGCGCGTGCGCCACTCGTGTTTGCGCAGGTGACGTCATCGGGCAGGACCAGGCCGCTCTCGATTCGTGTGGACAGCGTGCACACGTTGGTGCCTTGGATCCCGAAACCGTTGAGGTCGATGCTCACGTCCTCGGAGAGGACTTCGATCACCGCGGTCTCCGTCTTGGGCTGAGTGAGGTCGCTCGTCAGCCGGTAGCTTCCCGGCTGGCTGAGGGTCACCGGATAGCCCGGTGCGTCCCCCGGCGTGATGCCCCCTGCCAGTGCTCCCTGGTGGCTGATCTCGCGCACTCCGTCCACCGCCCACGCCGCCAGGGGGAGCATGAACACGAGCCACGCCGCAGCGATCGCCTTCCGCACGTCGGATCTCCTTCGGGTTCGGACGGTCCCAAGCGCTGCAAAGCGGGTGCCGCTCGAGGGTGCCCGAGGAGGGCCCTTGCCATCGGTTTGTCCCATCGCGCCACACTCTCGTGAGCGAGCGCGGGTCCCCCGGGACAGATCGTGTCCCGGTCGTACGGTTGCAGGCGAGCACTGGCAGCGGACCCGATCAGGGCCCGTTGCAGGCGCCTCCGCGAGAAGCCCGTGCCACCCGCAGGACGTCGGCTGCGTCGATGCGCCCGTCGTTGGCGTCGGGCGCGACGTCGGCGTTCGCCTCGGTGTTGGGACCCGGGTCGAGTGATCCGTCCACGATGCGGCTCACGAGCAGCACGTCGGCCGGATCCACCTGGCCGTCGCCGTTCAGGTCGCACGGGGCATCGGGCCCCCAGGCGCTGGCCAGCGCCACCTCGCTTCCGTCGGGGTTCTGGACCCGCACCTCCGCCGGGCCGATCACGCCGGCGGGGATCACCACGGAGAGGCGCGTGGAGGCGAGCCAGGTCACCTGCGCCGCCACGCCCCCGACGAGTACCGTGGCTGCCGGGTCGAAGCCTGCCCCCACCACTTCGACGCTCGCCCCCGGTACGCCGGTGGCGGGCACCACGTCTCGCACGCCGAAGACGGCTGAGACGGCATCGAGCAGGAACAGGCCCTTGCGCATGTCGCCCACGAGTACGCGCCCGCTCGGCAGGTCGCCGAAGGGACCCCACGCGCCGATCAGGCTGTTGCCCGGGTCGAAGGGGTGCGTGTCGAAACTCCCAAGCAGGGCTGCGTCCGGCAGGTCGTGGATGTCGAAGATCTCGAGTCCACTGCGGTAGTTCGCCTCGTAGACGAGGTCGCCCACGACGGCGAGGTTGTGGTCCGTGGACTCGCCGCCGCTGCCGAACTCGCCCGCGAAGTACGGCGCATCGAGGTCCTCGATGTTGATCACGATCGTGCGGGTGGGCTCGTCCGACGGGCCCAGGATCCCCTCGTCGAGCTCGTCGTTCAACAGGAAGTACCGGCCGTCTTCTGTGGTCTCGCCCTGGTGGGTGTAGAAGAGCCGCGGATAGGTCGCGGTGCCGCGCTCGGTGAAGACCGGAGCGCCCCCCGGGACCGGTCGGGTGACCTCGAAGATGCGCACCCCCTCGAAGGCCGCCGACACGAACAGGAGCTCGAGCCCCGCGTGTGGTCCTTCGCTGAAGGTGCGGGCCTCGATATCGTGGACATGCAGGGTCGGCTCGCCCGTCCAGGGGCCTCCTGTGTCCACTCCGTCGCCGAACACACCGAGATCCACGGGCGGATCCAGGGAGAGATCGAGGACGCCGAAGCCGAGCTCGTCGGTGCCGAACGGGCCCCCGGAGATCTCCCCGCCGAGGGAGGCGTAGGCGAGCTTCGAGACCGGATCGATCGAGAGGTTGTGGATGCCCGAGCCTTCGGGGGGCGTGCCGCCGACGGGCGTCCACGGGAGCACGTATTCGTCGAGCTCCGCGTCTGCGAGCGATAGCACGTCGCCCCGCGGCGCCGTGTCGATGCCCGAGAGGTCGACCACCTGGAGGAGACTGCGGTCGCCCTCGGTGGTGGGCGTCTCGCCCACGATGTAGGCCCGGTCGCCCAGGATCTTCAGATCGCGGTGCGCCTCGGGCTTGGCATTGGTGGGGAGCGGGACCTCGAAGACGATCTCCAGGGTGTCGTCTGGCAAGACCTCGGCGATGACCGATCCGCCCATGTGTCCGAACAGGGCGTACTCGCGTCCACCTTGCTCGTAGCCCCAGACGTCGTTGCCGATGAAGCCGGCGCTCCACAGGGAGAGCTTCTCGAGCGGGAGTCGGTCGAGCAGGTCGACCCCGCTCGACTCGAAGACGAGCAGCCCCGCCACGTCGCCCGCCGGATCCGGACCGTTGGAGACGACCACGTCCACCTCGTTGCGCACACCGGCCGGGACGATCGCCCGGATCTCCTCGTCGGACACGAAGTCCAGGTCCGCCGGCGGCACCGTCACGCCGCCGATCGAAACCTCGTGGCCCACGGCGAAGCCACCGCCCCGGATCGTGATCTCCTGGCCCGTGCTCGCCTCGACCGGGGCGACGTCGATCACGTGGAGGTCGGGACAGCCTCGGCCATCTGCGAAGGCGTCGAAGCCGTGGTTGCGGAGTCCCTGGCATAGGGCCCGATAGTTCTGTGACTCCGTGGCCGGGTTGCCGTCGTCGTCGTCGAACAAGAACGAGCCTTCGAAATGCTGCTCGGCCTGGACGAAAGGATCGGGGTCGAGGGGGAGCCCGAGGGGCGTCGGCGCGGACGTGCGACCCAGATGCCAGAGGGCGAGCGCGGTGCCGAGGGCTGCGTCGGCGTCCACCCCTTCTATGACCTGAATTGCCTCGTGGACGTCCCAGTAGACGCCCGCGAGGAGCTCCCGGTGGACGCCGGCCGACGCCTGCCGGTCATTCTCGGCGTCGCGGTTGAAGTCTGCACAGGTTCCGACGCCCCCTCCCGGCAGGAGGCCGTTGGCGATGCCCGATCGGCCGATCGTGAGCGCGGAGAGGGCATCCGAGTCGCCTTCCCAGGACAGCTCCTGCCCCAGAACGTTCGAGCCGCTGCGATCGAAGCCGTAGATCGCATCGACCAGGTAGTGGCCATACTCGTGGACCACGATGCTGCGTTCGGTGGAGCTGCCCGCGAAGAGCAGGCCGTAGCGGTCGCTCACCGCGTTCGTGACGTACTCGCCGATCGCGAGCGTCGGCGTGTCGACGTGTACCGGGAGTGGCTCGGTGCCGCGCGCGGTGGTGCGCAGCACGGCGTCGAGGCCCGGGTCGACGGAGACGAGCTGGTCGACCAGGACGCCGATGTTGGTGAAGGCGCTCCGCTCGCTCAACGACGAGGATCCGTCCGACCGCGTCACGTTGTCGTTCCAGACCACGGTGTTGTTGACCCCGGCGACCATCGCGGGCCGGGGATGGCACTCCGGGTCGCCGTTGGACGCGATGCAGGCCAGACGGAGAACGTCGAGGACGACGGGGTTGAAGCCGCCGCCGATTACGAGCTGGTCCACCTTCGCGAAGGGCCCGACCAGGTCCATCACGAAGTGGAAGGTGTCCGGTGGATCCAGGGGGTCGATGGTCGCGGGCACGAAGCCCGGATCCTGGATCGAGAGGTCCGGGTCCGCCGGGTCGAAGGAGAAGGTGCCGTCGGGCGCAGTCTCCGCGCGACCGTAGTAGGTGGCACCATCCGGGTGCGAGAAGAACTCGACGAACAGGTGAGAGACGGGGCGGGTGGCCTCCGCCTCGCAGGTGAAGGCGTCCACCACCTTGGCCGTCACCCGCCCTGTGACGTCGAGCGCTCCCGCCTGCTCGGGCCCGAGGAGGGCTGCGCCCGCCAGGAGCAGGAGCGGAAGGCCCGTTCGCCGGCGCATCAGCGTACCCCGGTGAGGACGGCCTGGCCGGCCATGGGGTTGCCGTCGACGTCGTAGAGCGTGCCGGTCACGCTGAAGTCCGCCGCGAGGTTGGCCGGGTCGACGCGGCCGAGGGCCGGATCGAAGGGGTCGACGAGCGCGAAGACGATGCCCAGACTGGCGCCCTTCGCCTTGGGGTTCGTCCACTGGATGTCGACGAAGCCCGCAGTCTCGTTGTTCTCGAAGCTGAGGGTTGCCGGGTCGCCCTCGAGCCACGTGTCGATGAACACGCCCTGGATCGTGACCTTGGCCGGGTCGGGATCGGGACGGTAGTCGAGGCGGACCGACGCGGCCCCGGCCTTGTTCGGAATGACCATCATCAGAGTCGGGCTCGGATAGATCCAGCGGCCGAACTGGGAGATGTCGTCATCCGGGTTCGGAAAGACGTCGATCAACTCCGTGAACTGCCCGAGGAAGCCTCCTTGGGAGAGTTTCGGCAGGACGTGGATGGTCTGGTCCAGGTGGGTGCGCGGGCCGAGATCCTCGCCGTAGGTGGAGGGATGGGTCTGGGAGGGGCTCGTCCTCCGCTTGCGCTGGTAGTAGATGTCGTAGTCGCCCTCGGGCGTGTCCGGATCGGTGATCTCGAGGAGCGCCACGATCTGGGTCAACCCGAGCGAGGGCGCTGCGGGCCCCACCGACGTGCGGGCGATGGACCGCGTCTCCAGGGGGTAGATGGCACCGCTCTGCGTATCCTCTAGCTCGAATAGCAGCGCGCCTCGCTGGTCGTCGTACACGCCGAGGTCGCGAAGCGCCTGGCTCTCGAAGCCCATGTCCTGGTTCCGCCACTCGCTGTCCAAGGCCAGTCCGAAGCTGGACCCAGCCTGGGCCGAGAGCGGTACCGGTGCGCCAGAGCAGCCGATGATGCCTCCGAACCCCAGCACTGCGGTCAGCAGCACCGACAGGCGTAGGGAAGACCCTCTGCCGGACGGGGTAGGCGGGGTCGGTTCGAGGTGTACGGATCGCGCGTGCATCGGGTTCCCTCCGGGAGCGGGCCGCAACCGCGGGGCGGGCAGCACCTGCGCTTCACCATACGAGGTCGCGTGCGCGCCCCATCTTCAACATTCGTTCAACAATCGCTGAGCGAAGCCGGAGCGGGGAGTGATCCAGCCCTCATGGTTCTCTGGACGCGTTGTATGATCTCGACGTGGACGAGCCCTCCGACGACGGGTGCATCTATCGCTTCGGCGACTTCGATCTGGATCCGCGCCTCCGCGCACTCCGCCGGGGCGGGCAGGCCGTTCCCTTGGCCCCGCTCCCGTTCAGTGTGCTGGTGCACCTGATCGAGCACCGCAGCCGGGTGGTCGGCAAGCGTGAGCTGCTGGAGCGTGTCTGGAGACGTCAGCACGTCAGCGACTCCGCCCTGCCGACTTGCATCCGCAGCTTGCGAGCGGCGCTAGGCGACTTGGACTCCCCCCCGGGCATCGTGACGACGGTACGCGGGGTGGGCTATCGCTTCGCGGCGCCGGTGGAGGTGGAGCGACCCGGCTCGGAGCGGACCGGGCCGCCCGGCGACTTCGTCGGTCGAGCTCGTGAGCTCGATGTGCTCCGCACGGAGCGGGCCACGGCGCTGGCGGGCCGTGCGCGGGCCGTCTTCCTGGTGGGCGAGCCCGGGATCGGCAAGACCCGACTGGTCGAGGAGTTCGTCCGCCAGCCCTTCCGGGAGGACGCTCGTCTGCTCGAGGGCCATTGCCTGGAGGGCGAGGGCGCGCCCCCCTTCTGGCCCTGGACCCAGGTCCTCCAAGCGGCGGGTGGCGCGGAAGGCCTCTCCGGCCTCCTCGGGCGCGCCGGCCACGGTGTCGTGGCGGCCCCCGTGGGAGAGCGTTTCCGCCTCTTCGAAGAAGTCTCCACCGGGTTGCGGTCGCTGGCGGAAGCTGGCGGGCTGGTGGTCGTACTCGAGGATCTGCACCGCGCGGACGTCCCTTCGCTGCGGCTGTTCGAGTTCGTGCTTGCGGAGCTGCGCGCGACGCCCGTGCTCTTCATCGGGACCTACCGAGACGCGGATCTCGGTCGCGACGCCGCACGGGCCTCGGCCCTGGGCCGGATCGCCCGGGGCGCCGAGAGCCGCTTCCTCGAGCTCGAAGGGCTGAGTCTGGGCGAGGTGAGGGAGCTCGCGCAGATCCGCACCGGACGGCCCGCCACCGACGGGGTCGTGAGCCGCCTCCATGAGCAGAGCGGGGGCAACCCCTTCTTCGTCACCCACCTGGTGAACGCGCTGGCGACCTCCTCGGTCGCGGGTCCGAAGGTGCTCGCACGTCTGCCCCGCGGCCTGCGCGATGCAATCGCCGAACAGCTGGCCGTTCTGCCGGAGCGGGACCGGGAGATCCTACGGCGAGCCGCGGTGTTCGGCCGGGAGTTCGAGCGTGCCGCACTGGCGCGCCTGTGCCCCTCTCCGCTCCTCGTCGATCCCGCCTTGCACGCCGCCGAGGAGGCTCACGTGCTGGTGCCGGGGCGGGCTCCGGGGACGCACCGCTTCTCCCACATGCTGGTACGCGACGTACTCTTCGCCGAGGTCGCCCCGGAAGAGCGACCGGCGCTTCACGAGGCGGCCGGGGCCGCTCTCGAGAGACTCCACCGGAGCTACCCGGGGGCGTGGCTGCCGGCGCTCGCCCACCACTTCGCGGAGGCGATCCCGAAGGTGGGCGCCGAAAAGGCACTGCGCTACGCGAGGGAGGCGAGCGCCGACGCGCTGCATCGCCTGGCCTACGAGGAGGCGGTCGAGCACGGGCAGCGCGCGCTCGCCATCGCCGAAGAGCATGATGCCGAGGACGCGACGCGCTGCGAGATCCTGCTCGCTCTGGGCGATGCGCAGGGCCGCGCCTGTCGACGCCCGGAAGGCACGAAGACCCTGCTGCGCGCCGCTCGCATGGCGCGCCGCATCGGTGCCGCCACGCATCTCGCCGAGGCCGCGTTGCGCTTCGCTCCCGGGTTCTTCGCCGTGGAAGCCGGCATCGAGGACGAGGCGCTCGTCTGGCTGCTGCGCGAGGCGCTCACTGTGTTGGGCCCGGCCGACCCGGCCCTCCGCGCGCAACTACTCGGTCGGCTGGCCATGGCACGCTACTGGGTCGCCTCGCGCAAGGAACTCGACGAGTTGCTCGACGAGGCGCACCTCCTGGCAACTCGCCACGGCGACGCGGCGACGCGCGTGGCGGTCCATCAGGCGATGCTGGTAGCGGGATGGAGCGCCGACAACACCGACGAGCGTCTTCAGGCCTCGAAGCGTCTGGTGCGTCTGGCGGAGGAGGCCGGCGACGCCGAGTCGTCCCTGGTCGCCCGCCTGCTGGGGGTGACGACACGGATGGAGCTCGGCGACCTCGGCGGAGTCGAGCGGGGGATCCGGGAGCTCGAGGCGCGCGCCGACGAGGGCCGCGAGGCCTACGGCATCTGGTATGTGCTCTTGCTGAAGGCCATGTGCCACCAGTTCCGGGGCGAGCTCGAGGCTGCGACGCGCTCGGCCGAGGAGTTCCGGGTACTCGGAGAGCGCATCCAGGGCGTGAACGTCGAGCTGAGCCTGGCGGCCTTCAACGGGCTCCTGGCCTGGGAGCAGGGGCACACCGAGGGAATCATGGACCTCGCCACCGAGCTGTCCGATCGCTATCGGCTGATGCCGGTCGTCCGTGCGATCTTGTGTCGGATCCTGCTCGACGTCGGCGCGAAAGACGCCGCACGGGCACAGTTCGAGGAGGTGCTGGCCGATCGCCTGGGCTGCGAGCGGCGCGATCCCCAGTGGCTGTGGACGCACGCCTTCCTGGCGGAGGCGTGCTCCGGGCTCGGGGACCAGGGCCGGGCGGAGCGCCTCTATTCGGCGATGGAGCCGTACGCGGACCGCTACGTGATCGCCGGGTTCGGCGTCATGTGCTGGGGCTCGACCCACCGGCACCTGGGGCAGCTGGCCGCCATGCTCGGCGAGCGGGCTCGTGCCGCTGACCACTTCGAGGAGGCCCTGGCGCGCAACCGCGCAATCGGTGCCCGCCCCTTCGTCGCCTTCACACAGTACGACTACGCGCGGCTCCTCGGAGACGGCAGTCAAGAGCAACGGGTGGACGCGCGCGAGCGGGTGGCATTCGCCGGCCGCGAGGCTCGCGCCATGGGCCTCGCCCGGCTGTCCCGGGCCTGCGACGACCTGGACGCCGCCCTGGTGGCGTAGCCGGTGCCGAGTTGCGTCCGAGGCACTGCGCTGGCGGCGCGAGGTGCCGCATGCTGGGGCTCCCCGAGTTGCGCCGGGGCGAAACGCCTCTGCAGACCACTGGGGCGGCTCGGACGTGGGCCCGCTCGGTGGCACGCCTCCTGCAGCTCTCGTCCCCGAACCCGTTCGCGGGAGATGGAGCTCATGGCGCAGATCACCCGACTCCTGTCGGTCGCAGTCGCAGTCGCGATCGGCGCGAGCGATCCCATCGAGGCCGTCGACGGTGTGATCGAGATCAACCAGGTACGCGCCCTCTCGGGTGGCGTGACGCCCGGCGATTCGCCGGGCTTTCCCGTCACACTGAGCCAGAGTGGGAGCTATGTGCTGACTGGGACCCTGAGCGTGCCGAACGCCGACACCACGGGGATCGTGGTCGAGGCTCCCCGGGTCACCATCGAGCTGAACGGCTTCGGGATCGAGGGGCCGGTGCGTTGTAGCGGGTCGACGGGAGACGTGACGTGCAGCGAGAGCGGCAGCGGCATCGGGATTCATGCTCCGCGCCTGTTTCCACCCGCGTCGACGACGGGAACCACGGTTCGCAACGGCTTCGTCACCGGCATGGGCTCCGATGGCATCTCGCTCCAGCCTTTCTCGCACGTTCAGGGTGTTCTCGCGCAGCACAACGCGGACGAGGGTCTCGTGTTGGGCGATGACTCCCTGGTGACCGACTCGCGCATCGTGCTGAACCGCGGAGACGGACTCCAGGGAGACGCGAGCGTGAGCTTCCGTGGCTGCCGGATTGCCCGTGTCGGCGGGGCCACGGTCAGCGGGGTCACGGACGCCGGCGGCAACACGTGCGACGACCAGCTCTGCTCGGCCGTCCCGAAGCGACGCTACTACCTCACGCGCTTCGCTTCCCCGACCAGCGAGGCCCTCGATGCGTGCGACGAGGGCTTCCACATGGCCTCCCTCTTCGAGTTGATCCAGCCCGCGTCTCTCATCTACGACACGACTCGCGGCTTGCGCGCGCCGGATCAGGGGTCGGGGCCGCCGAGTCGCATCTCCGGCACGATCGATGGCTGGGTCCGGACCGGCTACCCCTTCTCGAACACTCCTACGACTGGCAAGGGCAACTGTCTCGGATGGACGAGCGACTCTCCCGACGACTCGGGAACGACCGCCGGGCTGGAGGATGTGTGGGATGCGACCGAGTCCAGTTGGCCCTGGAGATTCCTGACGCGCACCTGCGACTCAGAGCGTCGGGTCTGGTGCGTCCAGGATCAGTACTGATGAGCGGCCGATGCTTGCATCGCTGTTCGCACGTCCATCGGCTGGCCCTGCTTGCATGAGCACCACACAGAGACTCGCCTGCCTTCTGGCATTCGTGGCCGTGGCGGGATGTGGGGGAACTCCCGAGCCGCCCCACGACCTGGGCCCGTTGGGCTGGAGCGAGGTCGAAACGCGCCTCGCGGAGCGCATCCAGGAAGAGCTCGACCGCGGGGTCGCTTCGGTGAGCATCGCCGTAGTGGACGATGCGCGCCTCGTCTGGGCTCAGGGCTTCGGCCTCGCTAACCCCGAGCGCGGGACACCCGCTTCGGCCGACACCCTCTACGAAGCGGGCTCCGTGGCGAAGCTCTTCACCGCGATCGCCGTGATGCAGCTCGTCGAGACGGGACTCGTCGACCTCGACGCGCCGCTCTCGACGTATCTGCCGGAGTTCCACGTCGAACCTCCGCTCCTCGCAGACGAGGGCTGGAGCGTCGAGCGGATCACCGTGCGTTCCCTTCTCACCCACCACTCGGGCCTGCCGGGAGACCTGCTGTGGCCCGCCGCCGCGTCCCCCTCCGGACAGCCGCCGTATCGCCGTCTCCCCGAGAGACTCCGCAGCGAGCACGCAGCGACGCCGCCCGGCTTCGTCCACGCCTACTCGAACCTGGGCTTCGGTCTGCTGGGTCTTCTGGTGGAGCGCGTGTCGGGACGGGACTTCGCGAGCCACGTGCGAGAGCGCGTCCTGGTTCCCGCCGGGATGGCCCAGGCCAGCTTCTCACCCGACGCCGCGGCCGCCCTCGCAGTCGGCGACAACGAGGGCGAGGCGCAGGGCCCGAGCGTGGGAGCCGTGGAGCCAGAGGGCTCGCTCGTCGCAAGCGCTCGTGAGCTGGGCGCGTTTCTGCGCTCGATCCTCGCCCACGCCGCCGGCGCCGAGGCGACCCTGCTCGAGCGCGAGACGCTCTTGGAGATGTGGCGCCGCCAGAACGGCCAGGTTGCCCTGGATCTCGACCTCGCCGTCGGCTTGAGCTGGGGCCTCTCGGAGCATCCGGACGCGGGCCGCATCGTCGGTCACGACGGCGCGACCTTCCAGCAGCGCGCCGAGCTCTGGCTCTCGCCGGAGCAGCGCGTGGGCGTGGCGCTGCTGTCCAACTCCCTCGAGGCGGACCTGAGCGACATCGCCCACGAGGCGCTGGGCCTTGCAGCAAGGGCCCGGACGGGTGCGCCCGCGTCCAACGCGGAGCCGCGGGCTGCGGGCCTTCAGATCGGCACCCCGATCCTGGCGGAGCTCGTCGGCCCCTATGACACCGCCCTCGGGATCGCGTTCTTCGAGGCGCAGAGGGGCAGTCTGCGAGCCGGCGAGTTCCCGGTCTGGCTCGAGATGCGTCCCACGCCCCAGGGGACCTTCCGTCTCTTCGAGAGCTGGCTCGGCCTCCTGCACCGGCAGCCCGCAGCGCTCTCCGAGCTCGAGCTCTCCTTCGATCGCATTGGCGACCACGAGGTCCTGGTGGCGTGGAGCAGGGGACGGCGCAGCCTTGCGGGAACCCGCCTCGTTCGCCCTCGTGTGCCGGACCGTTGGCGCGAGCGCACGGGCACCTACCGGTCTCACGCCGCCGAGGGGGACCTGATCGTCGAGCGCATCGAGCTCGAGCTGGAAGAGGGCTTCCTCGTCTCGCGCATCGAGCTGGGCGTAGGCGACGTATCACTCGAGATGGCGCTCGCCCCCGTCGATGCCCAGCGCGCCGTCGTGCTCGGCGTCGGCCGCAACCGTGGCGACGTGGTCCACTTCGATGATCGAGGCGGGGAAACGCTGCTGCGCTTCTGGGGCGCGGAGTTCGTGCGCGAGCGCTGATCGCGCTGAAGAGGCGATCGAGGCGCCAGGCGCCAGCGGGGGTGCTCCCGCACGGCGGGGTCGAAGGTGGACGCTGCGTGTCGAGGACGTCACTTCCCTCGTTGCACCAGTGGCAACGGTACGATGCGTGCCGACGACAACGACGAACCTCGCTGCCTGTCTGAGCTGAGTGCCAGCGGCGTCCGTCCCAGGGACGCGGTTTGCAGCGGCACGCCCACGACCTGGTCCACCTCGAGGTCCGCTCGACGGAAGAGTTCGCCGGCCTGAGTACCGTCCGCGCCGGCAGACCTAACAGATTCTTGAGGCATAACGCCCCATTTGGACATCGCGATCCTCGAGGTCGCGCTAGCGTGCAATGGCCGCGCGGAGTCGGTTACGTCTCACGCATGAGTCTGTGACGCGGGGGCGCGCGAGGAGCCTAAGATGGACACAGACACGGCGGAAGCGGAAGAGAACCTGGAGTCGACCACTCCCCCCTCCCGACGGGGAAGGACCCCGGTGAGTTCTCTCGCCTTGATTGCATTCGCGCTCCTGACCTACGGCGTTTCTGGCCACGAGATCGCGACACGAGCCCCGGAGCCGAGTCTTCGGGATCTCCTGAACGAGCTCGCAGAGCGCCGCCCCGAGCCGACCGGCGCCGAGACCCCCATCATCGTCGCACGGCCAGCGGGCTCCCAGCTGCCCAGAGAGGTAGTGATCGACGGCTTCGAAGACGGCTACGCGTATCTCGCGAACTTCGCCCCGGGCGAGCGATTCGAAGCGCTCCAGCGACGCGTGTGCGACGCCATCGAGGGTCCGCTGGCCGGAGCGGCTCACTTGCTCGTGATCGGCGGCCACGATCGACGACCGGTGAGTCGAGATCATCCGCTCGGCTACCGAACGAACAGCGCGCTCTCGCAGCACCGCGCTCAGGAGGTCGAGCGAGCCTCTGAGAACTGCCCGGGCGACCGCCGCGTCACTGCGCTCGTTGGTGGCCCGTTGTCCTTCGGAGGGCGTGTGCCTTCGGAGGATGCGACCGATCGAAACGTGCGGCTCGTGGAAGTCGCGCGCGGAACGTGGTCAGGGGAGGTCGTCGTCGAGCGCTTCGATCGCCTACCGGCCGGCACTAGCGAGTAGCGGAGAGTCACTCATGAGCGTCGATGAGCTCAGCTGGCCGCCCCTCACCGAGCGGGGACACGCGGCCCGCACCCTCGCGGCCATCCTCCAACATACGCGGACGGGAAACGGAGGTGTCGATCGTCTCTCCATGCTGGCCGCGGTGTGGCAGGATCCGCTCGTCGGGAAGGCATTCTCCGCGCAGGCCGGGCCCCAGGCGTCCCTTACCAAGCGGCTCCAGGAGCTGGTCCCAGGCCGCCGCCCGCCGCAGAAGTGGGTGGAGGCCGCCAACCCATCGCTCGGTCTCGCCGCGGGACTCCAGCTAGTGCAGCGTGACATCGCTGACGAGCCGCTCGATCCGGCCGACCTCGCTCGCGCCGCAGTTCTGGGTGACGGGCCCGAGGAGCTCGACGCCTGGCTGGAAGATGCCGATGTCGACAAGGAGCGGGCGGCGGAGGATCTCGCGGGGCTGGCCGCCGAGGTGCACACTCCCCGCTCCGGGGACGTCGGCACCTTTCGGCCCGAGAACGCGGCGCCGGAGGCCGGGGGGATAGCGCAGCAGCCCGACAGCTCGCTGCCTGCGCGCGACCCCGCGCAAGAGCAGGCCGCCCAGCCCCGATCGGACTCGTCCTGGCAGCGCGCCGCGGCGGCTACTGCGGTGCGGCTCAGGCAGGGCAACGGCTTGGCCCATTGCGTGCTGCTGGGTCGCGGCCTTGCTCTCGGCCCGGCACACTCCTTCGGCGGCGAAGGGCAGCACCACATCCGGCTCCCGTCGGGCAGCGAGGTGCCCGCGTCCGTGGAGCTTCGGGACGACGCCCTCGACTACGCGCTCTTTCGATTCGCGCGCGATGCGAACGAGGGCGCCGAGCTGACGGCCATGTCGACCGATCTCGGTGGTCACTGGCACGCAACGTTCGAGGATCCGTACACCGAAGAGACATGGACGGCGGAGGGCGAGGTCCAAGGCTGGAACTACAGCCAGGGCGGCATTCGCGTGCGGCTTGGGCCAGCTCGCACCGAAAGCGGTGTTTCGGGGACGCCTTTCTTCTCTTCTAGGGGCCAGCTACTTGGCATCATCACGAGAGGCGCGAACGGAGAAGCGGAGGGCGTACCGATCGCGCTCGCCTTGTGGGACGCACGCGTCCGGGCGCTCGCCGATCTGCCGCCCCTCATCCAGCAAGGCGATCCGCGAAGCTGGGTGACCTCGGGCGGCGCCCGCGAGCCCACGACCGACACAGCCGCGATCGCCAAGCAAATGGGGATACAGCTCATCGAGAACGGGCTAGGCCTGAGGACGGGCGGACAGCCTGGCACGGACGAGATCGTGACGCGCTCCATGCTGACCGAGTCGGTCCGCAAGGGCGCGCCGCCCGCGATCCAGGTCGTACGAGGTGACGCGCCCGTCTCCGATTTCTTCGCGCGCTTCCCGACGCAGGGCGTCCCGGATGGCGCCACCTGGACCGGAACAGCGCTCGAAGGCACCGATCTGGTCGTCGCGCTTGGCGGTGGGCCCGCGGTGCGTCGGACCGTGGAGGCGGCGGCGGCCAGGGACATCCTCGTCCTCGCTCCACCCCGCGCCTGGAACGGCGACTCCGACCCGCACAACGCGACGCATCGCCAATGGGGTCAGTTCCTCTCTGGATCCGCCATGGGGCTGCACCGCGACCTGAAGGCGGCCGACACCGAGAAGGCCAAGGGAATCCTGGGACGAATCCTGTCGCTCTTCTCCAACCGCCGGGGCGGCGCGCCCGGCCATGCGCCCGAGGCGTTTGGACTGGCCAACGATGCAGTCGGCACGGGCGACCTGCTCGACTTGGAGGGGACCGCGGATCGATTCGCGCGCGTGATGATCTCGCGCCACATGGAACCGCCTCTCGCCATCGGACTCTTCGGCCCGTGGGGATCCGGGAAGTCTCACTTCATGAAGCTGCTGCAGTCCGGTTGCGAGAGGCTTCAGGGTAAGCAGGAGTACGTGGGCCACGTGGCCCCCATCTGGTTCAACGCCTGGCACTACATGGACCGGAATCTTTGGGCGAGCCTCGCCGGAAACATCTTCGATGGCATCGCCCGTCATCTCGTGTCCACGTCCCTCCCCGACGAAGCCATAGATCGTGTTCCCACGTTCGTCGACGTACGAGCCGGCCTGACCCAACGGCTCTCCTCCACGCTCGAGGCGCGCCGCGAGGCCGAGCGAGTCGAGAAGACGGCGAGGAAGGCGCTGGCGGATGCGCGCGAGCGCCGCGATGAGGCGCGCCTCGACGTCACTCGACTCAGCTCGAGCGGGCGGCTGATCGAGCTCGTCTGGGAGGAGGTCAAGAGAGTGATCGGTGGTGAGCAAGCGCAGGAGCTGCGCGAGGCCACCGACGAGATCCTGGCCGATCTGGGAGGCGACGCGACCAACGGCGACGTGGCCGAGCTGCTCTCCGAGTCCTCGGAGCAGCTCGATGCCCTCGTAGCCGAGGCACGAACGACTCATGCTTCGGTGCGCGGCCTGCTGACCGGAGAAGTCAACATCGTGGTGCTCGTGCTGGTCGCACTCGGCCTCACCCTCACCTGGCTCCTGTCCGGGGTCGACTGGTCGCCCCTCGTGCCCATTGCCGGGGCGATGGCAAGTGGCACGACCCTCCTGCGGGACTTCCGACGACGCACGCAGCGGGTTGCCACGCTGGCGGCGCATGCCCAAGCCCTGCAGGGCTACGGCAGCTCGATCCGAACGCGGGCGTTCGCAGCGTTCCGGGATTCCGAGGCCACGGCGGAGGCGAAGGAGCTGGAGGAGGCCGAGCGAGTGCACGCCGCTTCCGTCGCCGAGGTGCGAGACATCGAGGCGACCCTCGACCGCGTGAAGGGAGAGCTCGAGGCGCTCCGGAGTGGGAAGGCGGTGTACGACTTCGCAATCGACCGGCTGCAGCGGACCAACGGCTACGAGGACCTGCAGGGAATCGTGTCTACGGTTCGTCGCGATCTGCGCGACCTCTCCCGGCTGCTCGGGACATGGAAGGAAGGCGATTGGGGACAGGACGCGGGTCCGCTGGCCACGGCGCCCGAAGAGATCGCTGGACCATGCTCGTCTTCCGAGAAACGACGAGGCGAGATCGAGGACCTCCCGATCCAGCGTATCGTCCTCTACATCGACGACCTCGACCGTTGCCCCCGCGAACGGGTCGTCGAGGTCCTGCAGGCCGTCCACTTGCTGCTGGCATTCGACCTCTTCGTGGTCGTGGTCGGTGTGGATGCACGGTGGCTGGAGCGCTCGCTCGAGGACTGGTACGGCGATCTGCTCGGCGAGCCGGACGAAAAGAAGCAGCGCGGCTACCGCGGCCCGCTCCCCAGCGCTCGTCCACACGACTATCTGGAGAAGATCTTTCAGGTCGCCTTCACGTTGCCTCAGGTCGACGACGACGGCTTCAAGTCCCTCATCCGCAGTCAGCTAGCGACTCGCCAGGAGGCGGAGTCGGCCGCGCCTCCCGATGTGGCTCCGGATGCCGCCGGGAGGGAAGCGAGCGCCGAACCGCCGCGCCAGGATCCCGGCGGTGTCGGCCCGGAACAGCTGAAGCACCAGGTCGCCGGAAGCTCCTCGATCACGGAGGGTTCTTCGGCTGTGCCCGGAGCGCAGCCGGAAGGAACTTCAATGGACGCAGAGGAACCGGACGGAGCCGTGGAACGCAATAGCTCGGATTCGGAGGTCTCCAACGAAGCGACGCAGGACGCATTCTTCGTGGAGGCGTGGGAGCGAGCTTACCTCGATTCGCTGGCCGACTTCCTTGATACGCCGCGCGCAATCCTGCGCTTCTCCAACAGCTACAGGCTCTTGCGTCTCGGCCATGTGCAGCGTGGCGAGAGCATCGATCGTCGACGGTACGTCGAGTTTGTCGGCGCTGGACCGCAGGACTCGGATGCCTCCTATCGGATCGCCGGTTTGCTCCTGGCGATCAACGTGGCCTTTCCGCGATACGCGGCCGAGCTGCTTCGTCGACTCTCGCGCATCGAAGAGCAGGAGGCCCGAGAAATTGGAACCCTGGGACAGCTGATCGCGCGTCTCGAGCAGCCGACCGCTGGGGCGGGGACACGGTTCCTCCGGCTTCCGCCGGGGGGAGGCGATTCTGACTTCGAACAGGCGCGGGAGCGACTCATCGCGCTGCTCAAGCGGCGAGAACGCGATCACGACCTGCCGATCATCGCGTCGCCGGAGGATGGGGCGAGCAGGGGAATTCGCTACTGGGCGGCCCGCGTGGGTCGGTATTCAATGTACTGGCGCGAGCGCTAGTCCGAACCGCGGGGGGCTTCCGATGAGGCTCCCCAGCCCAGCACCTCCGACAGGGAGCGCCATGCGACCCTTTGAGCCCTCCTCGTCCCGGCGCGGGCGATCCGGAATCGCGGGCCCGCGATCGCTGTCCCAGAGGTCCCGATTCAGCTAGCTACGGACTGAGTTGCCGGGTCGGAAGACCTGTCCGCCGGAGGACCTCGACTACTCCAACGTCATCGCGTTCGAGGGCGCGCCTCAACGCGTGCCGTTCGGCCAGGGCATCAAGGACTTCGTCGAGCGAGAGTCTCGCCACGATCGACGGAAGCTCCTCGACGGCTTCTGGTTCGACTGATCCGGGTCATCCTCGTCGGTGCGAGAGTGAGCACCGACGAGGGCGTCCTGGGGCGGAGCTCGCCGCGCCCTCGGTCCGGCCTCTCCCTAGACTTCCTTGGTCCAGAGGCTGGCCTGGTAGTTCTTCACGTCCTCGATGAAGCGCTCCGGGAAGACGTTCCGGAACTTGTGATGATCCTGCGGGATCACGTCGACCATGAAGTCGATCATGTCCTTGGGATCGAGCTGCAGCTCGTCGCCCTCGAAGAGCCCTTGGGCGTCCCGGATCGGCTCCTCGGCGGTGAAGTTCCGGGCCGGGTCGTACCACTGGTCCAACGTGTCGTACATCCGGTCGTTGAAGCCGGTGCGGAACGGACCGGGATTGATCGTCGCGACCTGGACGCCCGTCCCCTCGAGCTCCTGCTGGAGCATCTGCACGACGCCTTCGAGCGCGTGCTTCGACGCGACGTAGGGGCCGAGGAAGGGGAAGGTCGTGAAGCCCGCGATCGACGATGTGAAGACGATCTTCCCCTTGCCCTTCTCCACGAAACGGCGGGCGAACGGCTGGGTGAACTCCAGGGGCGCGAACACGTTCACGTCGAACTCCCGACGCACGCGATCGACCGGAACCTCGGCGAGTGGGCCCGTCTCCCCGGTGGCCGCGTTGTTGACGAGAATGTCGATCCGGTCTCCGTACTTCCGGAAGATCGCCTCGTGGTCATCCGGGTCCAGGAGGTCGAGCTTCGCGACCTCCAGCTCGACTCCTTCCGCCTCGGCCGCGGCCATGAGCTCGCTGGCCTGGGGCCAGATCTGCACCGTCGCGATGATGGTGTGCCCGTTCTTCGCGAGGCCGAGGGCGGTTCCCTTGCCGAAGCCGGACCCTGCGCCGGTGATGAGGATCGCCTTGCTCATGGTCGTTTCTCCTGCCTTGGCTGGGCGCGTTTCCCGATGCTTGGCGGGTCAGATGATCTTCGTGCCCTTGTGGACGACGGGGTCGCCGTCCAAGAGGTCGTCGAACTGCTCGATGGCCCTGGCGAGGTGGGGCGTATCCCAGTGGGCGGACTCGGCGCCGGCGTCCGTCCATCTCTCGTAGGACAGGACCACCTCGGGCACGTTCTGGTCCCGGATGAAGCCGTACTCCTCTGCGCCGGCTTCCTTCCGGGTCTCGGCCGCGAGCTCCTCGAGGACCGAGATCAGTGCCTCCGCCTTGCCCGGCTTGGCTCGTAGGACTGCGATGGTGTAGAGCTTCGCGCTCATTCGGGTTTCCTTTCGTCCGACCCCTTCTGGACGTCGCTCGCGAAGCGCGCAGCGTTCTCCGCCAGGAAGGACGCCTCGTCCGCCTGGCCCCAGAACGCCGGTACGGGTCTGGGCTTCCGCAGTGCGCGCTGCACGGCCGGCCGGGCGTCGATGCGGTCGAACCAGGCCTGGAGGTGGGGAAGGCCGTCGACGTCGACCCGGGCCCACGGATACGCCCGCGCCCAGGGATACGTCGCGATGTCGGCGATCGAGAACGCGTCACCCACCAGGAAGCTGCGCCCGTCGAGTCGCGCGTTCAGCACCTCGAGGAGCCGCCGCGACTCGCCCACGTAGCGTTGGATCGAGAAGGGCTCCTCGTGTCCGTTCGGGGCC
>JAAUYD010143515.1_pt1 | contig 19121 bp, 17 predicted proteins | sample 7278101 | NCBI WGS metagenome assembly JAAUYD01 (sample SAMN14350128, study PRJNA611818) | marine sediment metagenome | isolation source: surface marine sediment (0.6m) | place: French Polynesia: Moorea | collected 2018-08
TCAAGCGTATTTATATTATACTCTGCTTCATACAAAGTTCCCCAAAAATCTGGGCAATAATACCGATATTTGCTTAGATATGCAGAAAAATTATTTAGCAGCAGTCAGCCCCCACCAAAAATTTATTACAGATGTTTTCAAACCCTTGACAATCCAAGTCGCTAGGGGTTCCTCTGCATTCTCTAACTCCTCCTCAATTTTGTCCAGAACTCGATTAGTCACCGCTTGTAAAAACCTACGCATATATGGGCATTGATCCTCAAATCTATGTAGAGGGAAGTTAGCGGTTTATCTTCCAAGAAATCATCTTTAGTACTTTCGTTTGCTCTGGGCAGATTGCTGCGACCATTGCTTGACCAAAGGTTCCCAGTTAGAGATAGCATAGAAGTGATGACGCTTAATGCTAGATTTCTTTATCAGGTTATTCAGTTGATTCCACAGGCTCCATACGTGCTTTCCATCCTTCACGGATAGATAGGCGGTTATAGAGCCTGGAATATTTTCAGCTAATTGCATACCACGTCGAGCAATTGCTATAGCAGCAGCTTCATCACTGGCTAGACCGTACTGTCGTGCATATTTCATTAAGCCAATGACACTGGTATAGGCAGGATTTACCTTCATCAGATAAATACCACGATTGCTCAAGATGCTTTCAAGCAATTTATAAAAGCGGCTATATGCCCAACCAGAAAGCATTCGAGCATATTTTCTACCACGTTCAGATAGCTGTTCTTTTTTAGTCGAAAAATCTAATTTTTCACAGACAATTGGACAAGCTAATGTGTTTGCTAAAGTAGCAAGTTGCAAGCAAGCATCAACAATTTGAGCATCCTGCTTACCATATGGTAGTCCCATTTGCAGTGGAATTTGTCCATGAGCCTTGAGGTTGCCATCTCTATCAATGTATGCCCAGCCAATAGAACCCGGATTCATGTCAATCCCAATGCAGCCATAGGCAGAATGCCGAGAGACGCGCTTTACTGGTGCTGGAGTAAACTGGACTGCTGTATTCCATTTGCCGTTTTTGCGATAAAAATGCCATGTTTTAGAACCATCTTTGGGCAATCTATTAATGTTGCGGTCAAAGTTGCCTAATCTGGTTTGAACATACTTCCCAAACTTTGATTCCAAGCAAGCAGGTACGCGAAATTTGAGATATTCACCGTCCCACTGACAAACTTGATTCCCAAAACTTTCATCCTTAGAACCAACTACAAATGCTTGATTTCTTGGAATGACTGTTTGAATTGGAGAAATCTTTAAGTGTTCAATCTGTTTGGTTAAATTGTATGCTCTACGTTTTTTATTGTGGATTTGAAAACGTAAATTTTTCCAGTTGGTATCGCGAAATTGAATAGAACATGATAATGGAAATCGACATCCTGTCTTGGAATTTTGCCAATTTTTCTTAGCATATAACTTAACTGAATCAACTATTTTCTTCTCAGATTTATTAATCCAAGAATTGATTGATTTAAGCTTACCTTCTAATGTTTTGATATGGAGTTTACGATGCTCTTTAGAAGCATCAACAACACCTTTAGCATGACTTATTACGCCATTAGCATGACGTTTTAAGATACCATAAGTAGTCTGTAAATAAGTATTCCAATTAGATTTGTTGAAAGATTGTCCAGATAACAAATAATTAGCTGTCTCACACGCTGCTTTATGAAATACCGAACTATAAGCACCCAAGAACATCTCAAATTCTGTAAGACCTAAACTATTCAATTCTTCTACTGGTGTCGGTAATCCTTTAACATACGTGAGAGTTGCCATTTTATTTCACCTCATCAATTGCATTGTTTATACCATCAATCAACTTCTTATTATTACGACTTCTAGCACCATAAAGACGCGCTGAAAACACTGTTACTAACTCAATCATGTCTTGAACTAATTCCTGCTCAAAACTTAATTCTTCTGTTGATTTATTGATGATTACGACTTCGGTTTCCATTTCTTCACAGATAGCGAATACCAATTCTGCACCAAATCGTAGCAACCTATCCTTGTGAGTTAGTACCAATCTACCTACGTCACCTTTAAGTATTCTGGTTAGAAGCTTTCGTAGTCCTTTTTTGTTGTAGTTGAGACCACTTCCTAAATCCTGAATGGTTTCAAATTGCCAACCATTAGAACCACTAAAAGCTTCTAAAACCTGGATTTGTCTAGTTAAATCGTTCTTTTGGTCGTGACTCGAAACTCTTGCGTAATTAATCGTTATGCGGTCATCTAGTTGTTTCAAGTCGCGCGGTGTAATGCGTTTGATGTCTGCTAAATAGAAGCGTCTATGTCCACTGGGAGCGCGTTCATATCGAATCTTTCCTTGGTCTGCCCACCTCCTCACTGTGTCTACTGAAACTCCTAATTCTTTGGCAGCATCACCGATGCTGATGGTCACTGATTGAATGTCCTGCATATCGTTGTCTCTGATATAGGATACATTCAATTATATGGGCATTACGGAAGATTTACCAAGATATGCCCATATATTTTTATTCAGCTACCAACCCCAGACACAAACTTGTATGCGATCGCCAATATTGTGACTGCAATGGTTAACATTCCCGCTGCTAAGGCTGCTTTCCAATTCCCAACCATCAAGAAATGAATGGTTCCAGGAACTCCAATTCCCGTTCCAGAAAGACCAAGAAACCTGATAATTTTTTGCACCCTTTTGCTTCTGGCTGTGCGACGCAAATTAGCAGACTCTTCCGACTCTGGTGCAGATTGCGGTTGCAGTTGCTTCTGGAACATAGGCGATTCCTTGAATACTTAATTACTTCCTTCTTCCTTTGTGTCTGTGTTTAATTCCATGTCTTTATGTTTTATTCCATCAGTATTCTTCAAACAGGAAAGAAGCAGCCTCAAGGAGCAAGATAAGTGTATTTACTGAGACTATGCTCATAGGTTTGCAACAATCTTTGTGATTCTGCCAGGGAGATATGTTTTTCTTCCAAAGCCTTCTCACAGCGCTGACGAATGTTTTCCACCAAATCTTCAGCATCATACTGTACGTATCCCAGGACTTCACTCATAGTGTCCCCTTTAACCACATGTTTAACTTGGTAGCCTTTGGGAGTGAGTTGGATATGTACCGTGTTGGTGTCACCAAACAGGTTGTGCAAGTTACCCATAATTTCCTGGTAAGCACCATTGAGGAACATACCTAAATAGTAAGGCTCTCCTGTTTTAAATGGGTGTAATTCTAAAACAGACTTAACATCCCGCAAATCGATAAATCTGTCGATTTTACCGTCACTATCACAAGTCAAATCCGCCAAAATACCTCTTTGAGTGGGTTCTCGATCCAGACGATGGATGGGCATAATGGGGAATAACTGGTCAATTGCCCAGCAGTCAGGTGCCGATTGAAACACCGATAAATTGACGTAGTAAATGGAAGCCATAATTTTTTCTAAGTCTTCCAGCTCATCGGGTACATATTCTTGTTGTCTAGTGATAGCAAGTATTTTTTGACAACAAGCCCAGTAGAGACGTTCAGCCTTTGCTCGTTCTCTGAGGCTTAAAATACCCAAATTAAAGCGGCTAATGGCTTCTTCCTTAAATTGTGCCGCATCATGGTAAAACTCTTGGTAATTCTCTTGATTGACAGATTCGTAAGTTTCCCAAAGATATGTAATAACCTGGCATTCTCCCTCTTGGGGTGGTTCAACAGAACCCGAGAGGACTTCGCTAGTACTAAGAACGTCAAAAATCAACACCGACTGATGGGAGGCGATCGCCCTTCCGCTTTCACTAATCAGTGTTGGTACGGAGATATTCCGCTCGCTACAAGTATCTTTTAACTCCGCCACAATATCATTGGCATAGTTTTGCATATTGTAGTTTTTCGAGGTGTAGAAGTTAGTTTGGGAACCGTCGTAGTCTACCCCCAAGCCACCTCCAACATCCAGATATTTCATATTTGCTCCCAACACAGCCAATTCTCCATAAATATGGCTGGCTTCTTGGATGGCATCTTTAATTACATTAATGGCAGAAATTTGGGAACCGACGTGGAAGTGCAATAACTGTAAAGAATCTAACAAGTCTACAGCCCGCAACTTATCAACTGCATCGATAATTTCCGGGATTGTCAGCCCAAATTTAGCGCGATCGCCACTGGAAGTCCCCCAGCGTCCCATACCTTGAGTACTCAGCTTAGCCCGGACACCGACAATGGGCTTAATTCCCAGTTGACGACTAGTTTCAATCACCAAATCGACTTCTTCAACTTGTTCCAAGACAATAATTGGTGTTTGTCCCAGTTTTTGAGCCAGCATTGCCGTTTCAATGTATTCCCTGTCCTTATAGCCATTGCAAATTAACAATGCTCCCGGAGTATCTAGCAAAGCCAAAGCAATCATTAATTCCGGCTTAGAACCCGCTTCTAAGCCAAATTGATGGGGTTTGCCATAACGTACCAAATCTTCAATTAAGTGGCGTTGCTGGTTGCATTTGACGGGGAATACGCCACGATAAACACCGGGGTAGTTATAGCGGGCGATCGCCTTAGCAAAACAAGCATTTAACCGCTCGATTCTATCTTCCAAAATATCAGAAAAGCGGATCAACAGAGGCAAACCCAAATTACGCAACTTCAAGGCTTGCACCAATTCAAACAAATCCAAAGAACCACCGCGATCACCCCTGGGAGAAACAGTAACATGACCAGCCGCATTAATGGAAAAATAAGGCTCTCCCCAACCTTCGATGCGGTAAAGTGCTTCGCTATCCTCAATTGTCCAACAACTTGGGGCATCTGTGCTTTTACTATTCAATACCAGCCTTTGTGCTTGGAGGTGATTCGCTTTGCTTTGATGTCCGTTGGATGATGTCACCACCTCATCTGATGTCACAGTTAACTCAACACCCATTTTTTCCTGACCTTTGTTATTCATCCACGAATTTACAATTTAACCTATTCGTCTTCCCAGGAAAATGCTTTCAAAAGATACTTTGTGAGATAAACTCTGATTGTTCATTAGTTATAAGTCCGAAAAAGTGATCGTTTGCTCAAATTTCCATCCTGATGAATTGCCAATCCCTGGAATTTTCAAGTTAAGGAAAGGTTATTAAACGGATAATTTCTGGAATCATTAACTAATGAACGAGGACAACTTGATTGAGTTTGAGGAGATAGCTTTGGAACGCACATTCTTAGCCATTAAGCCTGATGGTGTACAACGTGGACTCGTAGGTGAAATTATCCGTCGTTTTGAAACTAAAGGCTTTACCCTAGTAGGCTTGAAGTTTATGAACGTCACCCGAGAATTAGCAGAAGCACACTACGACGTTCACCGCGAAAGACCATTTTTCACAGGTTTAGTCGAATTTATTATATCTAGTCCCGTGGTAGCCATGGTTTGGGAAGGTGACGGTGTTGTGGCTGCAGCCAGAAAAATGATTGGTGCAACCAACCCCTTAACCTCAGAACCAGGAACAATTAGAGGCGATTTCGGCGTTAGCATCGGTCGCAACATCATCCACGGTTCCGATGCGATTGAAACTGCTCAACGGGAAGTTTCCCTCTGGTTTAAAGACGAAGAATTAGTCACTTGGAAACCACAAAATACTACCTGGTTGTACGAGTAACTTAGAGACTGGGGAGTTGGGGAATTAGGTAGAGGGGGGAGAAAAGGGAGAGGGGGGAGATAAGGGAGAGGGGGGAGATAAGGGAGATAAGGGAGATAAGGGAGAGGGGGGAGATAAGGGAGAGGGGGGAGATTAATAACTCCAAACTCCCAACTCCCAACTCCAAACTCCAAACTCCAAACTCCCAACTCCCAACTCCAAACTCCAAACTCCAAACTCCAAACTCCCAACTCCAAACTCCCAACTCCTGACTTTTGACTTTTGACTTTTGACTTACCCTGCGGGAAGCCACTTCGTGTCTATGACTTTTGACTCCTAACTCCTCTAATCTTCTGCGGGCAATATAATTCTATTAGTACCGTCAGGATTGACAATTATCTTTGCTCCTAAATCTTCTATGGCTTTAATTGCTCTTTTGCGAACTTTTTCATCTAATCGATTGTTTAACACCATCATCCAACTAGCAATTTGAGCTTTTCTACTATCAGGATTTGTTGCTAAGAATTGGGCTGTTCTCTGAGAGATTTTCGCTACTTGTTTACTCTCTTCATCTGTATGATTACTAGCCCAGTTTGCTGCCATTTCCAAAGATTGCTTTGCTGCGGGAGAATCTCCTAAAAATAATAATTCATCAATGCTTTTATAACGCCAGACATAATAAGACCTTTTGGGAACCCAGGGAGATAGAGACTTTAAGCCTTGTGCTGTAATGGCTATAGATTTTTCTGGCATACCCGCATACATAGAAGTACTTGTTAACAACCCTAGATAAGCTTCCAAAAATCGCGGATCTCGTCCTAAAATGATTTCAAAATATTCTGGACTCAGACTATAACCTGTTTTGGCACGAATTTCTTCATCCCCAAAGTATTGTAAAAAGTTCAGATATGCCCAATTCGCAATTAAGTTGTCATAACCAAAAGTTGGTAATTTTTGCAGCAAATTGAGGCGACTTTTTTCTAGTGCTAGTTCTCTTTCAAGAGTTTCGATAGAAGCATTTTTTTGAGTGTTAATCTCTTTTTGCAGTTGGCTAAATTGCAACAAGCCAACCCCTAAGATACATAAACATACTGCAAAATATCCACTCAGAGTTTGACGAAGCCAAAATAACATGGGACGTAACTGATTGTCTCAGCTTGCAACTACAGCTACATGGTTCCCAGAAGTTCGACTCCAGTAACAGCAATACTCAAAAATAGGGGTAGAGCAAAGAAACCGGGTTTATGCTTAGCCATTCTCAATAAACCCGGTTTCTCAAGGTGATGCAAGATATCAGTAGAGAAAAAATATTTTCATCCTACATTAGGGAATACCAAGAAATAAATTATCCCATATTATGGGGTAGGCATCCTTGCCTGCCCACTCATACAGGCAAGGATGCCTGTACCACTATCAAATTTTGGGATATTTTTTTATTTGCAAGTCCCTTAAACCAAAAAATTTTAGGTGTCCTTAGCAGATTAACTCTATTTTGTCAAGTACCCATATTTATGACTGAGTAGGGGAGAATGAAAATTGGTCTTTTCTGATGTGATGAAAGTTTGACTTTTAGGTTAACTGCTACGAAAAAACTAGGGTTGTAGCCATTTTGGCTGAGTAATGGTCACAAGTACCCCAAAACTACTTTTTTTTACTATAGCATCAAACAACGCAATTTCGTAAATAAAATCGAAAATATTTTCGAGAAAAATCGGACAAAAAATCAGCAACCATTAAAATTGCAAAACTCACTTAACTTAAAAATAAGTTTTGATTATTTTTAGCTTTCTCGGTAGGAAGCTTCCCATCTACGATTACCCCTAATAAAGCTAAAAATCAGTTTTGCTATATTTGACTATATTTTTAGTAATACCAATTTGAAAAAAGAATGGAACACATGATTGGTTGGTAGGGAATGGGTAATCGGTAATGGGAAGTCCAATTACCAATTACGAATCACCTATTACCAATTACCTATTACCAAATTCCTCACCCACAAGGGGCAGGAATTTTAAAGGTATTTTTTTGGGGACTGCTTAAAGGGCACAAAAGCCTGCTATATAAGCATTTTTAATTTTTCATTTTTAATTGTTAATTGCCCACAGCAGTACTAGCCATCACCGATTTTTTGCAATTTGCGCCAAGATTCACCAGCTATTTGCCAATCTTCCTGGGTATGGATTACCAATACCCGCACCGCTGAATCAATGGTAGCAATATCTGTATCCAGGGGATTTTGCTGATTTTTTTCTAAGTCTAGTTCTAGCCCCAAAAATCCCCATGGTGCGCAAGCTGCTTGACGAATTTCGGGAGCATTTTCCCCTACCCCAGCGGTAAATACTAAAACGTCTAATCCTCCTAAACTCCCTAGCATGGCACCGATATAAGACTGTAAGCGATGTACATAAATATCTCTAGCTAATTGAGCGCGGGTGTTTCCTTGGGCGATCGCTTGCCGAATTTGTCGCATATCGTTGGATATACCAGAAATTCCCCGTAAACCAGAAGCTTTATTAAGTACATAATCTAATTTATCAGCAGAGTAATCCCACTCCCGCAACAAATGGATCAGAATCCCGGGATCTACTGTTCCAGAACGACTCCCCATCATTAACCCATCTAAGGGAGTAAAACCCATAGTGGTGTCAACACTGTGACCATTTTTAATCGCTGCTAAGGAGCAACCATTACCCAAATGACAGGAAATTAGCCGTAGGGATGCTAAATCTTTGCCCAGGATATCCGCTGCACGATGAGCGCAGTACTGATGACTAATGCCATGAAAGCCGTAACGACGGATACCTTGTTCTATCCATTCGTAGGCACCAGGATAGATGGCAGCAGCATCGGGTATTTGGCTGTGAAAGGCAGTATCAAATACTGCTATTTGGGGCACTTTCCCCAAGTGTTGTTCAATTGCTTCTATGCCTTCTAAATTAGCTGGATTATGGGCAGGAGCAAGGGTAGCAAGACGAGCGATCGCCCTTTTAACATTGTCGTCAATTACCACACTTTCTCGGTATTCTAGCCCACCATGGACAACGCGATGTCCAACAACATCAATTTCTGTAAGTTTGTCAAGTACTTTGGTAGAACCGTTGCACAGACAATCAAACAGATGAGCAATTACTTCAGTTCGGGAATCTGTGGAGATTTCTGTTTCTAAAGATTCACTCGTAGCAGTTGTAACTTCAATTTCCGCTATACCCTGTTGATGACCCCAGTCTACTTTTGCTGACCACAGGGGTTGGAGAGGTTCTGTAGGTAAACTATCCCCTGGAATATCATACAGACAACTTTTTTGACTGCTGGAACCGGCATTTAGTACTAATATTTTCATGGATCAGGAGAAAGGCAAAAAGTAAACATAACTCTTCTACCTTTTACCTTTTACTTCTTCTCCAGCCAACTTTCAAAAGAAGGAAATCAATTTATAATTGAAAATAAGGGAGTAAACTACCCACACTGACCCGAAGCGGGTACAGTGTGGGCTTTTAGTAGCCCTGAACTGTCTGTGCTGAGACTACAACACAAACAGTTCGAGCCTCCAGGCTGGTTTACAAAAACAGCCCCAATAGCAGATATATTCTTGCTACCGTTATAGTCGGCATCCCCACTCCAAGAACAAGTCTCATTGGTACATTTGAAACGTTTGTCACAACGCAGTCCAATATGTAGGCATTGATGGCAAGTTTGACTTGTCCAAGCTGGAGGAACAGCAATTATTTCTACTCCAAATTGGATGCCTTTGTATTCCAAGAAAGAACGCAACTGATAAAAAGACCAAGAGTTTGAACGTCTACGTTCTGTTTTACTTCTTGGTTTTTGATTAGTTCGCGCGCGTATACCAGTTAAGTCTTCAATTGCCACTGCTGCATTATTTTTTAATGCGTCCTGAATAATGGACTTGCTAATGTTATGGTTTAGCCATTGTTGAAATCTTCTCTCCTTGCCCGACAACCGTTTCAAAATCTGTCTTGCCCTGCGGCGAGTGGATCTTGTGCCTTTCGTAGCTTTTTTCTGGAGAGATGCCCGAACCAAAGAAAACTTGTCTCTAACATCGTTGATTTGCTTTCCATCCCACTTATCACCATTACTAGTTACAGCAATGTCACGACGACCAAAATCAACACCAATTACGTTATTAGATTTGATTGGTGTTGGTGCTTCGTCTTTAATTTGAATGTGGATGTAGTAGTTACCGTCACGATGTTTACATAACTGTGCTGATGTTGGTTTTCTGCCTTTTAATTTACCTCTTTGATAATTACCAGCATCAATTTTGATATGTTCCCTGCCATTCATTAAAGTTAAGCTAACAGTCCAGTCTTTTTCTCTAAATGAGAAAATCCTGGCATCATAATCAGCCGATGTTGGCTTAAATGTTTTAACTGGTTTGTTTTTAAGTTTGGCAGTTTTGCGATTAGCCCCAACCCTGGCGCAAGCACGAACAGCTAAATTTGCGCTCAACCCAAACAAAGTACGAATTTCGTTATAGACCATATTTTGAATAGTGGTCTTACTGGTTATCTGAGGTTTAACTTTCTGATTGGCGTAATTACACGCATCAGCAAAAGCTGCCAGTACCAGTTCTATTTCTTCCGCCTGTTTTTTAGAGGGGTTGAGTTTGCAAACCAGCGTCAATACTTGTTCCATGACTTCGACCTAATCACATATGAACATAATACATCAAAATACTCGTGTTGTAGCAAAGATTTATTTGGCAAAAACTTAACTACCCCTCTCCTTGTCAAACCGCAGTAGTTAAGTTTTTGCCCCGCAATTCCTCTCAACACTGACCCTTCGGGTTCAGTGTGAGCCTCCTTGCGGGAATAGGTGATATTTTTGCGTACCTTAGCTTAAACGGTGACTTTAGAATCAGCCCCCAATTTCACTAATCTTTCTGCTAGCAACTGTTCTAAGGTTTCTAGAGCTTTAGTAAAGCCTTTGATACCCTCATCGAGTTTTTCCGATGCCATACGGTCTTCAGCGTGCATTTTATCAAATGTCGCCTTGTCAATGGATATCTTTTCAATGCTCATGGCTGCAGCTTTGGTGGCATCTAGTTTGCGGGGTAGTTCACCAATAGTAGCCTGCAATTCACCTAGTAACTTTGGAGAAATAGTCAGCAAATCGCAACCAGCCAATTCCGTAATTTCACCAATGTTACGGAAACTAGCTCCCATAACTTCGGTTTTATAACCAAATTTCTTGTAGTAGTTGTAGATTTGGGTTACAGATAATACTCCTGGGTCTTCCGCAGAAGGATAGCTATCCCGTCCGGTTTCTTTCTTGTACCAGTCCAGAATCCGTCCAACAAAGGGGGAAATGAGAGTTACTTTCGCTTCTGCACAGGCGATCGCTTGGTGAACACCAAATAACAAGGTCAGATTGCAGTGAATACCTTCTTGTTCCAGAACTTCCGCAGCCTTAATACCTTCCCAAGTGGAGGCGATTTTAATCAAAACGCGATCGCGAGAAAGTCCAGCAGCTTCGTATTGAGCAATTAATTCCCGTGCTTTAGCAATGGTGGCTTGGGTGTCGTAAGATAAGCGTGCATCTACCTCTGTAGACACTCGACCAGGAATAATTTGTAAAATCTTCAATCCAAAGGACACAGCCAGACGCTCAAACGCCAAGGAAACTACATCAGCTTGGGTTGCACTTGCTCCTGCATCTTTTTGGGCTTGGAGTAAGGTCTGATCCACAATTTCCTGATACTCTGGCATTTGTGCTGCTGCAGTAATCAAGGAGGGATTGGTAGTTGCATCTTGGGGCTTAAACTTTTCAATTGCTTGGATATCTCCGGTATCTGCGACCACAACGGTCATTTCCCGCAATTGTTCCAGTAAATTCTTAGACATAAATACTCCTTCAAAGTAGTAGGTTCAGGACTTATCTCATTTTGTTTTCAGACTGTTGATGCTGGAATCCGTAGTAATGGCTAATTAGTAGTTGAAAATGGGAAATTTTATTTAAATTTCTAGATTACTAATTACCAGTTACACATTAACAATTTCGGATACAGTCCTGTTTTATCCCCTCCAGCCCTATTTTAGGCATGTTATCCCCAATTTGGCTGTTTGATTGTATGCATTTTTGTGAAATTATTCTGTAATTTTAGCTATATATCAGGTAATATTCTCTATTTTTTAATTTTGGCGATAGATATTTATTTTCTATGCCCTCAACACTGAAATGATAGCAATTATTCCTGAGAGGTTACTTTATATTGCTTAACGATATCAATTTAAATTCTCAGATTAGGCAATGATTTATATCAAAATGTAAAGTTATATTTTTCAGAATTTAGGTGGTAGAAAAGGCAACAGGGAACAGGCAATAGGGAATAGGCAACAGGGAATAGGCAATAGGGAATAGGCAACAGGGAATAGGCAACAGGGAACAGGTGATTAGTACCGCTGCCTTGGAAGTCCAAAGTTAAAAGTATTGTGTTCTCTGGTTTTGACGTTTTGTAAATGGTTGCTTTATTTATGCCATGCTGTACTAGGTTTGAAGAAGTTTAGTCAATTTTTGTATAGCATTATGTAAGAATTTGGGCATTACAGCAGTTTTCATCTATTTGAAGCACATTTTTTGTAGGGATTTAGCAATGCGCTTTACCCCTACAGCAAGTGGTCTATAGCATTTTTCGGTTAAGTAGAATACAAAGTTGATTCCTAATATTTAAGACGGGCTAGGTTTTCGTTGGTATTAGGACAGTTTGACACGAAACACGATAAATTCTTATTCCCTGTCCCCAATGTTATGGTGTAGTCAGGGATGCTTTGAGAGTTTGACAAAAATCAGCGATCGCACTTAATCCTTGTTCTGGGGTGCCTTCAGCAAGTCTTTTCACAATTGCGCTACCTACAATAGCCGCATCTGCTCCCCAATCCCGCACTTGACGAGCATGTTCTGGTTGGGAAATTCCAAAACCTACACCAATAGGTTTATCCGTAACATTACGAATTTGTTTGAGTAAATCTGACACCCGCGATTCCATTTGCGTTCGTATTCCTGTCACCCCTGTAACACTTACCAAATAGATAAATCCTTGGGAAGCATGAGCGATGGCATTTATGCGTTCAGTGGAACTAGTGGGTGCTACCAACAGGGTAACATCAATACCAACTTCCTCAGCAGGTTCTAACAAGGTAGCAGCTTCTTCTAAAGGTAAATCTGGTACTACCAAACCAGAGACTCCCACCGCTGCAATTTGCTCCAGAAATGGCTTAATACCACGGTTTAAAATCGGGTTATAGTAGGTGAATAGAATAATGGGTACATTCAAGCTAGGAGTGACAGATTTGAGCATTTCTAGCACCTGCTGCAAAGTTGTACCCCGTTCTAGAGCACGCTTCGCTGCTGCTTGAATCACCGGACCATCTGCAAGGGGATCAGAATAAGGAACACCCAACTCAATCATATCAGCTCCACTACGAGCAAGAACCCGCAATGCTGCTGCGGTTGTTTCTAAATCGGGATCGCCAGCGGTGATAAAAGGGATGAAAGCACATTGGCGATCGCGTGCTAACTTTTCAAAACAATCGGAAATCGCAGTCATTATCAATTACAGTCAACTAAAGGAAGGATGTAGAAGCAACAAACACGAGGGGAACCTGCCGCAGGCTAGTATACCCCACCGATAAATACAATTTTCTCCAAATTCATCCTTCTTTAATTGACTTTTCTTGCTCAATTTCCGCTTGAATTCGTGCTAGTTCTTCAGGAGTCAGTTCTTCGAGGCGTTTATTGAAATAAGCTTGTTCATATTCTTCCCGTTGTTGATGGTAGGTCATATTGTTGGTAACGGCTCGGAAAACATAGGTCACCAACCAGCCAACTAACCCACCGACTAGCAAAGCTTGGCTCCAGATACCAGCTTTGAGGCTATTTAAGCCTAGTAAGAGCAAAATAGCATATACCAAGCCACCTGCCAAAAAAACGCCGAATACAATTGCTATTCCGTCAATACGTCGCATGAGATTTATGACCTACCAATCTACAGTGAACTTCGTTAAACTTCAATTTGTCGCCGTCGGGGTCGCAAATTTGTAAATGGCGACAGCAGCAGCAAACCGGGAAAGAAGAAGAACACCAAAAAATACATAAAACCACGTTCAATAGAAGTTGCTGTATACCACCGCTGTTTGAGGTATAGCAGCACAGCCACTGGAATTACCAACAGATAAGCTCCAGCCAAAGCTAAATACACTAGGGCAACAACCATATTTTTCGTCTAGAAACTATATAAACACCAACAGCTATCTGCTCCTATCATAGGCTGAAACTAGGTAAGGAGGAAAGCAGGGTTCCCTGTTCTCTATTGCCAAGTTCCCTGGTAAGAGTATCTCTTAAACCCAATTTCAGCAGATAAAATCATCAAATACAGAAAAATTTTGCAAAAATATTGGACAAAATACGGATTTAATGCTCAAATAGATCAAGGGGTTTTTACTGCCTCTAAAAAATTAGCTTTCTCGACGAGAAACCTCACACCTTTACCGAAAGGAAAGTGTGAAATGTAGCTTGCTGCCCCGCAAGGGTAAGTCGAGTCAAGGATTATCTTTCGTGGGGTCTGGGGAGCTATAAGACCCACATTCTACCCGTAGGGAGATGTGGGATACATGTGGGAATGCAGAATGTAGAATGTAGAATGCAGAATGTACAAATTAATTCTAAATTCTAAATTCTATATGTGGGTGTAATTCAATTAAATGCTCCAAATGCAGCCTACATATCGAAAAAAAATTTCATAAAACCCGGTGCGGAGGGGCATCCCGTATCGTTAATAAAGCTCATCGAGTATCCTATGCAGTAGCAGGAGTTGGTGAGAATTCTACTTTGTATGTTGACATCATTGTAGAAATATGTCAGTATGTCCCAAATATACTAAATGTGTGATTTGGGGGTGTGGCGGAATGGCAGACGCTACGGACTTAAGTAATTGAGCCTTGAAAGAGAAATCTTTTAAGTGTCAGCTCTCAAACTCAGGGAAACCTAAATCTGGTAACAGACAGGGCAATCCTGAGCCAAGCCCAAAATTAAAATTTGTGATTCTCTATTGCTAGTCATAGAAAATCACAAAGTTAGAAATTGCGGGAAGGTGCAGAGACTCGACGGGAGCTACCCTAACGTGAAGACGAGGGTAAAGGGAGAGTCCAATTCTCAAAGCCTATAGGCAGGAGCGAAAGCTGCAAGAGAATGAAAATCCGTTGACCTTAAACGGTCGTGAGGGTTCAAGTCCCTCCACCCCCACTAAATTTTGATTGCCAAATTATTTGCCAGTGGCTTGAGTTTCAGCAATCACTTACCGTTTACAAGCGGTTACTGTCCCACAATCCAAGTGATTTTCGCTTAAAATTCGCTCATTTTTTAAATTTAACACCAGTTGAATGAGCGAACAACCTGCGTTACAAAACTTTGTACAACTGTTTGGCGATCACAACTTCCGGGAAAGAATGAGTTCCACTTCTTGCGTAGCGCTAACTCCCAATACCTGATTTCTGATTCCAATATTCCCAATCTGGTTTACTCAACTCCTCAGCCACCATTTGTAATCCTTCATAATCCAAATCTTGGGTTGTACTTACGTAGCGTTGTCGCAACTTCCCCGCAAACGATCATTATCAGCTGGTAACGGTTGGTTGGGATGGCGATCGCCTGGTGTTTAGTTGTTTAATTCACATTGATATTAAGGGGGTTGCTAAGGAGTTGGTGGAATTAGGGGTGCCTAAGCAATCGATTGTGATAGGGTTTCATGATTCAGAATGCGCGTAAGCTAAAGGAATTTGCCACCGGGTGATGGATTTTGTGAGTTTTTAAGATTGCCTCCTTTTGTTCTGATTGAGTCGAGTTTTCCCCCAGAGGATTTCGACAGGGCAATAAATATGCAACAAAAGCCTACCAGATAATAGTTTTAAGGTTAACTATCGTATTAGTTATTAGTTATTAGTTATTAGTTATTAGTTATTACTTATTACTTAAAAAAAACCCACAAGTGCCGAAAAGAGGAGCAAAATTCTTGCTGGGGCGAATTTTCTTCGTTCCCGTCGTACTGAAGAATAGACCTCTTATAAAAGTAAACAAGTAATCATCAAAGTAAACTGATTACTGATTACTGATTACTGATTACTGATTACTGATTACTGATTACTGATTACTGATTACTTATTACTTATTTCCATTCCCTGTTGCAACACGGCTAATACTTTAGCTAAATCTCCTGTTAATAATGCCTGTTTATCCAACCATAAACCAGGGAAAACTTCACTACTAATTATTCCTTCATCATTGGGTTCAAGCTGAATATATTTACCTTCCCTGAGGCGAAACCAATCTAATTCTTGGTCATCAACTCGCCAAATTAAGTATTCTTGCACCTGATTGCGACGATACACCTTCAGTTTTTCGTGTACATCGATAGATACGCTGCTAGCAGCAATTTCTGCAATCAATTCTGGCGCACCTTCTACATAGCCATCTTCGCTAATAGTTGATTGTCCTCCCGTTTCAATTCTCAGCAGTGCATCGGGTTGAAGTTCATTATCTGCATCAAGACGTACCGTACAATTATCTCCTAGTTGCACCCCTGACATAGAAGCCTTATAAACCATTAACCAACCAATAATCCAACTATGGGGTTCTCCATGTTGTCTGATTGTCAGGGGTGATGCCATGTAAACAATTCCTTCAATTAACTCCGCTTTTTTCAGATGGGGCATGTTACTATAACGACACTCAAACTCTGCTTGAGTCAGTCTGTCGCCATTTTCTAGAGGTGGAATTGTTTGCTTGGGTGTGATTTTCCCATTACCCTTGGCGATCGCACTTGAAGTCATGACTTGAATATGTACACAAAGAACTGCTGGAGAGAAACTACCTCTACCCAAATTATAAAATCAATAAAGCCCAAAAATGGTGTTTATTGTGTACCTCCGTTCCTGCAAGGTCAGCGGAATGTCGTCGCAAGCTGTGGGATCTTCGCTACACCACTCGTCGCCGAAAAATGCCTTGTGTAGCCGCACCTTTCTAGGGTGACGGCAAGGAAAGAAAACACGCCCTAGCCCGAAAGCAAAGCAGGATTTTCTTTGACTTCAGCCACAACTTCTCGCACGATGTCGAAGAGTTTGGCGACGATGTATTCCACAAAGGGACGACCGTTTATGTCTTCGGTAATCCACGGGTCCATAATCGTCGATCGCATCACCGAAATCCGCGTTTCCGCAGGATTGTCCGGCGCGTTTTCGTCTAACTTGAGCAAGCGGTTGCGGTAATCGTTGAAGAAAACCTCGCCGTAGTATTCCTTGACGAAATCTGTAGTGCTCAAGAGGATTTCGTAGTTGTAAATGTCGCGACCGTCCGCTTTGAGGCTGACGCGATCATAAATGAGCTTATTGAAGGCATTCACCTGGTCCAGATTTTGATTGAAGGTACCGTTAACCTTGTAGTTAAAGGCATAGGTGATGATGTTCAAATCCGAGCCGGTTTGACGCAAGGCATCAAGGGACTCCCCGGTGGTATCGCTAAGGATCTCTTTCGGGGTTTTGCCCAGCAATTTATGAAAGAGCGGAACTGGCGTATCTTCAAGTTTGGGCGTAGGAACGACGATAAAACCATCTTTGTCTTCGCTCTCTTTGCTTGCTTTACACAAAGACAAGTGGAACGCTTTGCAGTTCAAGATTGTGCGACCGAGAATTTTGCCGTAGCCCTGGCGCGTGAGGGGAATAGCGGCGTGGCTGAGATACACCCCGGCTGCGGCGGCACCGGGCTTTGAGCCTTCAATGCCGTAGGTACCTAAGATCAGCTCGTCGGGGGTGTCGTTGTCGTCACCGGTGTTGATGTAAGGCGCTTCAAAAGCAATCAAGCTGCGCATAGCCATATTGCGATAGCACAAAGCACCAGCTGGATAGGGCAAGTAGCCAGTTTTGTGCGGATCAATGGTAATCGTATCCGTATGCTGGAGGTTTTTATACTGCTCGATGACGTAGTCGCTCATGGGCAACCCTGCCTCCGGGCTTTCAACTGTTCCGGTTTCAGAACTATCCCACAGCAGTGCCGCAAAATAACCGCCCCAAGCTGCATCTCCGTGGACGGCAAACTCCACATTTTCAAGACGCTTTTCGTTTCGCAGACTCAAGACGCTCGTCAGGGGATCGACGCAGCCTTCTTCTGTGGTACCAAAGACAGCAACAACAGCGATGATGGGCTGCTTATTAGTAACGCAGCTATTGATCGCTGCTGTCAGCTCATCCACATCCATACGACCGTGTATATCTAAAGGCACGGTAAGCATATTATCTGCCCCTAAGCCCAGAATGGCAGCTCCCTTGGGCAAGGAGTAGTGTTTGGAAGCTGGAACGAGGATGACGGGTTTATCTAAGTTGGGGTAGTTGGAGTGCAACACAAAACTTACACAAATCGCTCATATCTCAATAAATAGAGCAATTTGATGTTTGCTTCCTGTTTCTACCAAGCCCGTCGGCGGGTAACTTGTCCACAGGCGTAAATTCCGCATTTGCCCTTCGGGTTCGCAGTCGCTTCAAGTCGGGGAACCCGCCCAACGCGCTGTCTCACCATGCGTATTTTATTTAAAGGTACATTTGTTAAATTAATCGCAGCATTCAAGTCCCGGTCTAGTATTTGTCCACAGCTGCCACAATCATAGATTCTCCTTGACAATGGCATGGATTGAAGATGACCGCAAACTGAACAGGTTTTACTTGACGGATACCATCTATCAACTACTTCTACTTTAGTTCCGTAGATAGCTTGTTTGTAACTTAACATTCTACGGAACTCATAAAAGCCCAAATTAGAGATTGCTGCTGACAATTTATGATTAGCTATCATCCCTGACACATTCAAATCTTCTATACGAATGCGATAGTATTTTCTGCTAATTTCAGTTGTTGTTTTTTGCAGAAAATCTTGTCTAATATTTTTGAGATGAGCGTGATGTCTAGCTAATTTTAGATAATATTTTTTGGCGTTATTAGATGCTTTAATACCTTGACGACGATTACCTAGAAATTTATTTCTGTTTCGCCATTGTAATTTAGTTAACTTGGTTTTCGTTTTCTTCAATGACAATGGTGCTATAATTGTATTTCCGTCACTCAAGGTCGCAAAACATTTGACACCTAGGTCGATTCCTACTAATTCTTGTTCATGACTAATTGGGGGAATTCTCTCAATATCTAAACTAAAGGAAATATACCATTTATCAGCTACTCTAGAAATAGTAAATGTTTGAGATGAACATAGATAAGGAATTGGTCTTTTTAATTTGAATTCACCCAATCCAGGAATGGTGATTCTCTTTCCAGGGTAAAGTATCTGGCGATTTGAAAAAGGTAGCATTTTCTCCCCTTTCACTGGATAAATACCAGATTTTTTCAAGACTGTGAAACTATCTCCTAATTTTTTCGATTTCATTCTGGGAAACCCAGATAAACCTTGACGCCATCTTTGAAAAGCTTTCTTTAAATTCCGAAAACTGCTGGAATAAATCGCAGATGGATATTTTTGCA
>JAAUYD010132198.1_pt1 | contig 19106 bp, 12 predicted proteins | sample 7278101 | NCBI WGS metagenome assembly JAAUYD01 (sample SAMN14350128, study PRJNA611818) | marine sediment metagenome | isolation source: surface marine sediment (0.6m) | place: French Polynesia: Moorea | collected 2018-08
CAGACGTATTGATCATACTTCAAATGCCCGGTAACAAAGCAGATGCGGTGCCCTGTGAACGCTTACTCCATTTTAGTTGGAATAGCTCTGCGACGTTTTAGTTTTGGAAGGTTACAGATTGATTTCGCCACGTAAAAATTGCTGGCAGCAAAATAAAAAGGAATGCCTTTGATTGAGCGTGTTAACTGGTTCCGCCAAGCGCTTCGGAATCATTTTTAATGATTTTTAACATTTTACGTCGAGTCAACCCGCTAAATGGCTTTATCATTAACCAGTATAAACCAAATGTGAACGTGGTAACTGGAGCAACGCACAATACTCTCGTTTCTGTGCTTGCTATGGTTCTGTTTGCTTCAACTTCATCGAATTTAAAATTCCAAACCGCTTTAATCCAAGGATGAATGGCGTTATTTATAAAATCATCATAATTTGAAATTTTTTCAATTTTAAACCTTGTCCAAAAACCAATTAAAAATTCATATGGAACGTTCTCTTCAAGCGCAGTAAAACCCATGTCGTTCACAAAACCCTGTAAATTCATTCTTTTGGTTGGCAACCCTCGCATTCTGAATAGAATTTGAATAATTTTCGATTTTGATAGATCAACGTCTTTCGCGATGTTGTACACATTTTGGATGGGGCTAGCCACCACAGTTTCATGATACTCGCTGAATGAATAGGTTTGCATGTATTTGTCAATTAGTGTCTTGTTTTTCATTGTCTGTCGGCCGCCTTCAGCTTGGCGGCTTGGGTCTCAGCTAACGCGGTAAGGCCGCCCAGTGCACCAATGTTCATCGATTCAAGCGCTGAGCTCGGTACGATCATCAGTGAGCCCTTGTCTTTGAGCCCTTCAAAGAGCATATTCATACCCCGCAACTGGAGCGCCACCGGATTGTTCTTATACCGCTCACTGGCCGTGGCAAATTTCTCAGCGATTTCTGTCTCCGCAGTTCCCAATATAACCCGCGCTTGACGCTCCCGTTCCGCTTGGGCCTGCTTACTCATGGCATTCGACAGGCCGGCGGGAATAATGATGTCCTTGATCCCTACATTGTTGCAGGTGATGCCCCAGGGATTGGTGGCCTCATCCAAGTACTTCTGCAACCCTTCGGCAATTTGGTCGCGATGTTGCAGAAGGTCCGCCAAATCGTGTTTGCCGATTACATCCCGCAATCCGGTCAAAGAGACATACGAGACGGCACCTGCATAATTCTGGACTTCTAAAGCGGCTTTCTCCACATCCCATACCGTCCAATAGACGATCGCATCCACGGTGACCGGAACGGTATCCTTGGTCAACGTCTTCTCGGCACTGATGTCAGTTACTCGCAGACGCTGATCAACATAGCTATCGATCTGGTCAATGATCGGAATGATGAGAAAGAAGCCGGGACCCTTCAAGTCCCGATACTTACCCATGCGCAGGACCACTGCTTTCTCCCATTGGTCGGCAATGCGAATGGCCGTGGCCAAAAAAAAGGCAAGCGCCATACCGGTCAGACCAACGAAGATCAGAAGTTTGAGTTGCGGATAGACCAGGTAGCCAAAAAATCCACCCACCACCAGTACAACAAAAAAAATCGTCGTGGCCAACGGATTGGAAAAGACCTTGGCTTTCCTATTTATCTTCATCAGGCACCTCCTTTAATTTTTTTGAGTTCCGCAATCATTTCGTCCGCGTTAAACCCGTAACTGGCCGCAATCGTATAAAACTCGGTACAGATCGAATTGAGCTTGGCGGCCCGTTCACCGGGCTCGATCTCAACAGTAACCGGGCCGATGAAGGTCCCGGTACCCTGATGCGTTTCGAGCACGTTCTGAATTTCGAGTTCTTTATAGGCCTTGCTGACCGTGTTTAGATTTACCTTGAGCTCAACGGCCAGTGCCCTGACCGTGGGCAGTTGCTCACCAACGGTCAGGCTGCCGGTAACGATGCCGTAACGGATCTGGTCGATGATCTGGCGGTAAAAGGGTACGCCGCTTTTGGGGTCCAGTTTGAATTTGATCATTGCATCACTCGTTACAGTCAATCAGTTAATTAATGTAACATATAACTATAACAATAGACTACAAAGACACGTGGTGTCAATAAAAAAACGCCCACCAGTAGGTCACACCGCTGGACGTCAAATAAATTATAATATATCAAATTGTTAAATAGAACTTTGGGCTGAGTATACTGGTTTCAAACTATATATATGCGTGAGAACCTATTAAAGCAAAACGGATAACATATGCCCTCCTGTTAATTGCTTTGGCCATATTCCGTGATCATTTGTGGATTTCCGTGAATCTAAAGAAATGGATAGTCATTGTAGCCTTTTTCGTCCCCCCCGTAAAAGGTCTTTCCGTCCGGTTCGTTGAGCGGTGCGTCGCGCCGGTAGCGCTCCACCAGATCCGGGTTGGCCAAGTAGGGAACACCGAAGGCCACCAGATCTGCAGTACCGTCGGCGATTGCCTGCCGGCCAGTTTCCTTGCCATAGCCGCCATTGATGATCAGCGTGCCGTTGTAAATCTGGCGCAGGTCGTTGGCCACCGGATTCGTGCCTTCCTGGCTTGTGAAGCTGGGATGCCCGGGTAACGGTTCGATCAGGTGCAGATAGGCCAGGGGAATGTCGTTGAGAGCCGCAACCAGTTGGCTGTAAAGCGCCAGGGGATTGGAGTCGTGCATATCGTTGAAGTTGCCCCGCGGCGAAATGCGGAATCCCACCCGGTCGGGACCCCACACCTCGACCACCGCAGTGACCACCTCCAGGGCAAAGCGCATGCGCGCCGGTATACTTCCACCATAACCGTCGGAGCGTTGATTGGATCCGTCTTTGAGGAATTGTTCGACCAGATAACCGTTGGCCCCATGGACCTCAACTCCGTCGAAGCCGGCCTGTTTGGCCAGCCTGGCGGCATGGGCAAATTGTTCGACGATGGCCGGGATTTCGTCGGTCGCCAGCGCCCGGGGCACGCTGGCAGGTTCGAATCCGTTGGGGGTGAATACCATGGTATCCGCCTTGATTGCCGACGGGGCCAGCGGATCCTCACCGTCGGGCTGCAGGGTGGGATGGGAGACCCGGCCGGTGTGCCAGATTTGATTGAAGATGCGGCCGCCTTCGGCATGGACGGCATCGGTGACTGCCTGCCATCCTCGGGCCTGGTCGTCGGTGAAAATGCCAGGCGTAAATATGTACCCGCTGGCTTTGGCCGAGACCTGAGTGGCTTCGCTGATCAGCAACCCGGCCGTGGCCCGCTGGGCGTAGTGCGTGGCAGCCATGGCTTTGGGCACGCCGTTTTCGTCGTTGCGGTTGCGGGTCATGGGGGCCATGACCATGCGGTTAGGCAGTTCCAGGGCGCCCAGGCTGTATGGTGTAAACAGTGATTTCGGCATAGTGGCTTTCCTTTCGATGATTTTGGATCAAGGTATGACCGGTCGCTTTGATTTCAAGTTACAAGATGGTGTGTCCGCTTCAACTCAGGGACCCGGCCTATCCAGCAGGTGCGGCACGATCGAAAAGACATAGCCCCCCGGCCACTCGGGTGACGAATAGCGGTGCCGGCATCAAATTTGATATTTTTTTTGAATTGGACGGCAGGCAGGAATAGTATGGCGAGGCCAGCCTCTGGCGGTAGATCAATCGGCAGATCGCTATTTTTTGCCGATCTCGTGCTTGTCGATCCGGTCGGTCCGGAAGGTGAACCGTCCTGTGGGCCGGTCCTTCAGGTAATGAATCAATGTTTTTTCGACCACCTTGAAGGCGATCTCGTCCCAGGGAATGTCTGCTTCTTCCAGAAGTTTGACCTCCGAACTTTCACGGGTCGGATGAAAATCCGGAGCCGCTAGTCGCGAGCGGTACATCATATAAATCTGGTGAATGTGAACGATGTCGACCATCAGGTAAGGTTTCACGTCGACCACTTGTGCGCCCGTCTCCTCGAATGTTTCCCGCCGGGCGCCGGCTGCTGCGGTTTCGCCGTTTTCCAGAAATCCGGCCGGCAGGGTCCAAAAGCCCTTGCGCGGCTCGATGTCTCTGCGGCACATGAGGATTCGTCCTTCCCATTCGGGGATGCAGCCCACGACCAATTTGGGGTTTTGGTAATGGATGCTGCCACAGCTCGGGCAAACATGGCGAGGCCGGTCATCATCTACTGGGATGATCAGGGTCACCGGTTCACCGCACTGAGAGCAAAAGTTCATCCCGTCATATCTCCAGCAGGGTCACCGATATTGCTCCACTGAAGCACACATCCACATCGCTGCCTGACGATCGGGGTCGATCGTGAATGATTCCTTTGTAACGGTATGTCCCGTTTTCCCGGGTGTATCGGTAGCGGTGAGGGTGTGTGTCCAGCGGGCAAATATGGTGAGCCACTGGCGGATTGGCGGTGAGGGGGCTGGGCAGGTTGATATTCCAATACTGCCCCGCCGCCAGCGGTTGTCGCATGATCGCTGCCAGACATCCGGCTGCCTGGGCTTGGGTGGCCGACCAGTCGACGGTCCAGTCCCTGGCAATATACTGGGAAATAGCAATGGCGCGGATGCCTAAAATAGCAGCCTCCCGTGCGGCAGCCACGGTGCCGGACTGGTAGACATCGCTGCCCAGGTTGGCCCCTAAGTTAATGCCGGCCACGATCCAATCAACGTCTGGGACCAGTTGTTTGACGGTCAGGCGGGTGCAGTCGGCCGGTGTGGCATGTACCACATGGGTGTGGTCACTCGGTCGGTCCACCTGGATCGGTTCCCTCATGGTGACCCGATGCCCCACGTTGGATTGAGGGGTGGCCGGAGCTACGACGCTTACTTTTCCTAACGGTGTGACCGCTGCGACCAGGGCGGCCAGCCCGGGCTGGTCGTATCCGTCATCGTTGGTGACAACAATATTCAACAGTTCCCCCATAAACATAAAAAAAGAATCAGCGCCAGATCATACCAGCCCGGCACCATAATGCAAGCCCGTCTACCGGACTTGGCAGAATGGTTTGCTTCGATGCATTGGTTCGAGCCGGTAGCAGCGGGATCGGTTTAACGGAGTTGGGACCACAATCGACGGTCAAACAAACATGGTGACATTACGGGAGTGGAATCGGTATGAACATTCTGGTTGCGGCTGTTGAGGGAGATAAGTCAGGCCCGGTCATCGATGACCGGGCCTGGGGGGTCAGCCCTGCCTGGCCTCTGCTTCTTCGGCCATCATGTACCGGTTCAGGCGCTCCATCCAGGCGTCGCGCTCCTCTTCCGGTGAGAAAAGGAAAAAACTGCCGGCGCTGCGCTGGACCGCCATGAGATCAATGAGAAAATCGTAGACGGCGTTGGCGGCCTGCTGGTTGGCCACCAGGGCCTGGTTCTGGGCGTCGATCAGATCGATAATCGATTTGATGCCGCGCACATAGGAGTCGGTCACCAAGGTCAGGTTGAGCCGGGCCGAGTCTGCGGCATCGTTGGACAGGCGAATGGACGGATAGGAGGCTCGGATCAGATGAATCGCGCTGAGGATCCGGGTTTCGATGCCGTTGGCAACGTTGTCGCGGTCGTAGCGCAGCTGGGACAGCTCTTCCTGCGTCCGGGTGAGGGTGGCGCGCCTGCCGCCGCCGGTAAACAGGGGCAGGCTGGCCTGCACACCGGCCGTCCAATCCGTGTCGTCTTTTCGGGGCAGGTTGATTACCCCGATAGCCGGTGGTTCGCTGCCCTCGCCGTCTTTGGAGAAGGTCTCGGTGACATCACCGAAAACGGAGATGGTGGGTACCCAGAATTCCCGCTTGGCCAGGGTGACGCTGCGCTCCTGGGCGGCGATGGCTGCTTCGATTTGCTGCAGTTCAGGGGAGGCGTCAAGCCCCTCGGCAATCAGGAAGTCCCGCAGGATGCGCAGGGACATGGGATTGTTCATGTACTTGGTCAAGCGGCTGTCGGGGATGATGTTCATGGGCTGGCGATAGTCGGCTTCCTCGGCCACGAACATCTCCCTCAAGGGGCGGTTGAGGATATTGTTGACGATGCTGATGGTGTCCAGGGTCACGGACTGGGCCGTCAGTACGTTGCGGCGGCTGTCGGCGATCTGGCTCTCCCAGCGATAGACCTCCTCGGGGCCGCCGGCACCGATCTCCACGCGGATGCGCGCCCGCTCGAGGTTCTCACGGGTCAACTTGAGGTTCTCCTGCTGAATCCGTTCGATGCTTTTGGCCCGCAGGACATTGAGGTAGGCACTGGCGGCGGCCTGGAGGATGTCCAGCTGCACCACATCGCGGCCCTGCTCACGGGCGGTCTGCAGGAATTTTTCAATGGTGTAGCCGGCCCAGGCCTTGTCCGAGTAGATCAGCTGGGAGGCCTGCAGGGAGCCGGTCCACAACCGCTCGGGCTGGTTGCCGAGCGCGGCCCGGGCGCGGTCGTCATCGATGATACTGGCCGTGGTGCTGGCGCCCACCTGGGGCAGCAGCGGCGAACGCGCCTCCTTGACTCGGGCCATACCGGCCTCCACCGATCGGTTTGCCGATGCCAAGTCCAGGTTGGCCGCCAGGGCCTCCTGCATGGCCTGGTTGATATTCAGGCGCCGCTGGATGTCGGAAGGTTCCTGATTGATCAGATCGGCCTCGGTAAGGATGCTCCAGGTGGGGTAGACCCCGATGGCGCGGGCGGTGGCCATGTTGATGGTCAGTTTCTCCCCCACGGCAAAGGTGGTCTGCAGGTTTTCGGGATTGGTGCCGTCCAGGGCTTCCTGGACATTGATGGCGACGCTGCGGGCCACATGAAGAAAGGTGTCCTTGGGAATGGTGGTGGCCAGAACCCCCTTTTCCACATCGCCATACCCCTCGAAGGTAAAACTGGGGATGCGGCGCTGGTTGATGCCGGCCACGATTTTTTCGAATTCAGCCTCGGGCATTCTTGGATGCAGGGCGAAAATGACGGCATCGGTGTTCTCGGGCAGCGTTTCCAGAACCGGTTGGGCAGCCCTTTCAGAAGGAACGATCGTTATGTCCAGGGTGAATTCGTTGGCCGTCCGTCGAATCGCTTTGCCCAGTTGCGGAATGGCCTCCAACAGGAACTTATCGGCAACGAAGGCGACCCTGAAAAACGGAGTGATATCCCGAAATACCTGTATGGCGCGGTCAAGATCGGCGAAAGTATTGATGTAATTGAGGTTGCGGACACCGCTGGTGCCGTCTTTGGCCGGCAGTCCCTGGAGATCGGCATCCACAACATAGGCGGCAAATACCGGTTTGGCCAATTTGCGGCGGCGACAGGCTTCGTGGCTGGACACCCGTCCAAGGGTGATAATCATGTCCAAATTCCGGGATGCCAGCAGCCGATCCAGGGCCTCATTGATGCGCTTTACGTCCCAACCGCCGTTGAGCTGGGCCTCGGCGGGAAAGGATACCTGGTGGGCGCCTCGGGTCACACTGAGAATTTCATCCATGAAACGCGCTTTGATTGCCGGCAACTGAGGTGCGTCACCATCGACAATCATGCCGATGCGGACCGATTTGGCCTGGGCATGGCTTGCCAAGACCAAGGTGACGGCGGCAGCTATGAGAAAAAGGGCCGATCGGCATTTTATGGGTGCACTCCTGTGCGGGTTTGGTTGCAGATGAATGGTAGCCATCAGTTCTCCGTTTCGGATTTGATCTTAAAGAAAGTCGCATACAAGGTGGGCACGAACACCAGCGTCAGCAGGCTGGCAAAGCCCAGGCCGAAGACAATGGTCACCGCCATGGAGATGAAAAAGGCATCCGTGAACAGGGGAATCATGCCCAGCATGGTGGTCAGCGCCGCCAGCATCACCGGTCGCATCCTGCTGACCCCCGAGTCGATCACGGCGTGATAGGGTGCCTTGCCCTCGCGGATTTCCAGATCGATCTGGTCGATGAGCACGATGGCGTTTTTGATCAGCATGCCGGACAGGCTCATCAGGCCCAACAGGGCCATGAACCCGAAAGGCTGGCGCAGCAGCAGCAGGCCCAGAACCACGCCGATGAGAGACAGCGGCACGGTGAGCCAGATGATCAGCGGCTGTCGAAAGGCGTTAAACAGGAAAATCACCACTAGGATCATCATGCCGAAATAGATGGGGATGTTTTCGGCCAGCTTCTTCTGGGCATCGGCGCTGTCCTCGGCCTCGCCACCCCAGGCCATGAAATAGCCGGGGCGGCCCTTGATGGGGATGATGTCGTCATATTTAACAGGGATGGTGTTGGCGGTGTATTTCTCCGGTGGCACCGTTTTGCCCAGGTAGGCCTCCGTGTCGGCGCCCAGGGCCTGTTCGATCTTGGGTTTGACGCGGTTGAGCAGATCGGCGGAGAGGCCTTTGCGTGCATCGGCATGCAGCTTGATCATGGAGCGACGGTGCCATCGCGAAATACGCGCATTCTCGGCTTCGGTGGAAAAGCCATCGACAACCTGCTGCAGGGGGATCTGCTTGCCGGCCGTGGGGCTGTAAATCTGCACGTCCCGCATGTTCTCCATGGTCAGGCGTTCGATTTGGGGACCGCGGGCGATGATGGGAATCAATTCGATCCCTTCGCGGTAGACGCCGGTGGTGGTACCCGAGAAATTGGACTGCAGGGCCGTGGCCACCATGGGGCGGTCGATGCCCTGACGGCGGGCGCGGTCCTCGGCGATGATCGGCTGGACCACTTTGACCCGCGCGCCCCATTCGTTGCGCACGGCCTTGGCATCCGGGTCGGCGGCCATGATGGTCATGGCCTTTTCGGCCAGTTCACGCAGCACCTTCAGGTCCGGTCCGTTGATGCGGAACTGGATCTTGCCGCCTTCACCGGGACCCAGGGTGAATTTCTTGACGTTCACCGTTACGTCAGGGAACATCTGCTCCAGGTCGTCCTGCACCTCATGGTAAATGCGTTCGATAACGTCGTAATCTTCCACCTCGACCATCATGCTGCAGTACTGTTCGGCGGCATCGACGGGAACGCTGTAGGTCAACAGGAACCGGGAGTGGCCCGAGCCGACGGCCGAGGCCACGTTGGTGATCCCCTCGATCTTCATCAGGTAGTCTTCCATCTTGGCCACGCCCTTCTCCGTGTCGCGGATGTGGGTGCCCTCACGGAATTGGCACTCGACCTGAAATTGGGGGCGCGTGGAGGGCGGGAAGAACATCTGGTCCACGCTGCCAAATCCGATCATGGCCAGGACGAACATGCCCACCACGACGGCAATGGTGATCCAGCGCATGCGGATGGCCAGGGTGAGAAAATTACGATACACTTGGTAGAATTTACCCGCGTATGGATCGGCTGGCGTATCGCCTTGGTCGGCCTTGGCCTTTTTTCCCAGCACGAACATTTTGGTTATCAGCGGTGTGGTGGTAACCGCGGTCAGCCAGCTCAGGGAGAGGGAGATGAGAATCACGTAATACAGCGAGCGGCAGTATTCACCGGTCTGGTTGTCCATGCCGCCGATGGAGGCAAAGGCCAATACGGCCACGGCAGTGGCCCCCAGCAGCGGTATCGAATTCTGGCCCACCACCTCCTTGGCTGCCTGCATGCCGTCCATGCCCTGTTCCATGCGCACCTTCATGCCGTCCACCACCACGATGGCATTGTCCACCAGCATGCCCAGGGCGATGATCAAGGCGCCCAGGGAGATGCGCTCTAAGGTGATTGAATAGTATCCCATGACCACGAAGGTGGCGGCGATGGTCAGCACCAGGATGAAGCCGATGATCAGGCCGCTGCGCAGGCCCATGAAAAATAGCAGCACGACAATGACGATGATCACCGCTTCCACCAGGTTGATCACGAAGCCGTCGACCGCCTTGGTGACCGTATCGGACTGCATGGCGATGATGCCCAGGTCCATGCCTACTGGGATCTGGGGGGTCAGCTCCTCCAGGCGTTTTTTGACGGCCTCACCCATGGTGACGGCGTTGCCGCCCAGGACCGTGGATATGGCGATGCCGATGGCCGGTTGGCCGTTGAAGCGCAAAATGCGTGGTGGGGGATCCACGTAATCGCGACGGATGTCGGCCACATCCTTCAAATAGATCAGCTTACCGCCCTTGCTGGCGATGAACAGCTCGCCAAAATCCTCTTCGGAAGTGAAAATACCGGTGGGAAAGATGGGGACGTACTCGCTGCCGATCTTTATTTTACCGGCGTCGGCGGGCAGGTTTTTGGCGCTCAGGGCATCGAAGATCTCCGCCCGGGTGATGCCCAGGGCGGCCATCTTTTCACGGGACATCTCCACGTAGATCGCTTCGCTCTGCTCGCCGAAAAAGACCACCTTCTTGACGTCGGTCACTGTCACCAGCTCACGCTTGAGCAGTTCGGCCACTTTTTTCAGCTCGGCATAGGAGTAACCTTCACCGTACAGGGCATAGTAGACGCCGTAGACATCGCCAAAGTCATCGTTGATGATGGTTTCACCGGCACCGGGCGGCAACTCCCCCTGAACATCGTAGATCTTGCGGCGCAGCTCGTCCCATACCTGGGCAATTTTGTATTTATCGAAATGGTCCTGGACCTTGACCTTGACCGTGGAGAGGCCCCGGGAAGAGTAAGACTCCACGCGCTTGAGCTGTCCCAACTCCTGAACGGCTTTTTCGATCTTTTCGGTCACATCATGTTGCACCTCTTCGGGTGAAGCGCCCGGATAGGGTGTGATGAGTACGGCATCCTTGATCACGAATTCCGGATCTTCCAGGCGTGGCAGGGCCTGGTAGGCAAAATAGCCCAAAACCAGCAGGACCATGGTTGCGGTCCAGGTGATGACATTCTTGCGTATAGAGAACTCAGCGATGTTCATTACCGATATTCCTCACAATTGAGTATGGTAAAAGCCGCATCACAGGCGTTTTCGTAAACCGTTCGATATTAAGGCTTGCGATTCCCGAGGAACGAGGCGTACATCGAAGTACGCTGCAGTGACGAGGGATGAAGCGTAACGCAGATATCGGGCGGTTTGCGGAGCCGTCAATTATTCTTCCCAGATGCGTACCTTCATCCCCTCCTGTAGTTTGGCAATGCCGGAGGTGACGATCTGCTCCCCGCCCGTGAGCCCGTCCAGTACCAAAATGCCCTCTGATCCGGTCATCTCGCCGACCGTAACCGCTGTTTTATGAACCGTCATGGCATCTTTCTTCAAGATCCAGACAAAGGCGTTTTCCTGGGGATCTTCCATGACGGCGATGGCCGGGATGACGATCCGGCTGGCCGCCTCGCTTCCTGAAACCTGCCGGCCGGTCACTGTGGCCGTCATGCCGGGCAGGATATTGATTCCTTCGGGTCGGTCCATGAGCAGGACCACCTGGTAGGTCTGGGTTTGAGGATCCGCCTCGGTAGAGAACTCCTTTAACTCCAGCGAATATTTTTGGTCGGGCGCCACGGAAAAGCTGGCGGTGGCCTCTATCTCACCGCCCCGCCTCAAGGTGGCCATAATCGTTTCGGGCGCATCCACCAGGACTTCGATCTTGGAGATGTCCTGGAAGAAGACGATGGGCTGCTTGGCCTGCACCTCTTCGAAATTCTCCACGTGGCGCTTGGCCACGATGCCGTCGAAGGGCGCCTTGAGATAGGTGTCCTTGAGGGCATTCTGAGCGTCTTCCAACTGGGCGGCGGCCACGTCACGGGAAGCTTTGTAGCGGTCGAACTCCGCCTTGGAGACCTGTTTGCGTACAAACAACTCCCTGTAGCGCTCGTACTGGCGTTCGGCATTGATCGCCTGAGCCTTGGCCTGGTCAAGGTTGATCTTGAAATCCCGGGGTAGGATGCGGGCGATCAGCTGACCTTTTTTTATCTCCTGGCCCTCCTCCACGGGCAGTTCCACCAGCGGGCCGGAAACCTTGAAGGAAAGATCTACCCGTCGGTTGGCCCGCGTCTTGCCAGGGTAGGTCAGGTTGACTCGGCCCCCACTACCCTGCACGGTGACGACCTTTACCGGACGGATGACCTCCTTGGGGGCGGGTTCTTCCTTTTTGCCACAGCCCTGGCTCAGGATGGCTGCGGTGGCGATGGCAGCCAGCATCACCAAAAGGTGCTTAATCAGGTTGGGGGATGAACATCCGGGATCGATTGGCAACCATTTCATAGTCGGGACCTTTGCATGTTGGTTGATTGGATTCGGGATGGATGAAGACAAACGATGCGATCTTAGAATTTAAAACAGTCAATAACAGTCAAAATCTATAGATGAAACAACTTTTCAACGGATAGCACCAAGTCAGAAGGATGGACACCCGGAAACTAACTGCGGGACAGCCGAAGCAAGTCGATCATCGATGAAGACGGAAACGGTGTCGATGGACCTGATGGGTGCTGCCAATCTTAGATCGTGTTGTCGGTGGAAATGATGCTCCGTTTTATATCAGGTTGCCGATCCTTTTTCAATTTTAACCGCTGTGATGATGACCTTTATTCATTGTTCTCACCACAACTGTCGATTGTCTTTCGATAAATATTCTCAGGAAGAACCTTTCTGTGAGGGCGACGTTTCCGCCAACCTCTCGGTGATCATCGTCTGATTCAGGCCTTTGAAGGTGCCATAGGTCACCAGCAGCAGTAAAAACATCATGGGGAAAGCCGTGGCGATGGAAGCGGTCTGGATTGCTTTCAGGCTGCCGGTGCCAGCCAGCACGGCGGCCACCGCGCCAAGGGCCACGCCCCAGAATGCACGCAGGTTCTTGCCCGGGTTCTCCAGGCCGGAGACGAACATGGCCAGAGCCAGGGCGGCCGAGTTGGCGCTGGTCAGAAAGAAGGTGGTGATCAGGAAAAACAGGCAGACGGCCACCACGCTGGTCAGGGGCAGATGCTGAGCGATGGCGAAGACGGCGCTTTCGACACCGTGCTCCTGCAAGGTGGCGGTCACGTCGAACTTGATGCCGGCTCCGCCGATCACGCCGTACCATAAAAAGTCGCCCAGCGTGGGCAGCAGCAAGGTGGCAGCGACGGTTTGCCGTATGCTGCGTCCCTTGGAAATCCGGGCGATGAACACGGACACAAACGGCGCCCAGCTCATCCACCAGGCCCAGTAGAACACCGTCCAGGAGCCGATCCAGTTGCCTTCGATGCCCGGCGCGGTGTACAGGCTCATGGGCAGAAAGTAGAGCAGGTATTGCCCGATGGCATTGGTGGTCAGGTTGACCAGAAAGATGGTGGGGCCGAAAATCAATACGAAGAACCACACCCCCACAAAGACCCACATGTTGACGTCGCCGATGAACTTGACGCCTTTTTCGATGCCGGTGTAAACGGCGAATGTGAAAATGGCGGTCAGTATGCCGATGATGATGGTGATGCTCCAGGCGCCCAGTTCCAGTCCGTACTGATATTTCAACCCGCTGGAGAGCTGCAGGGCCACCAGGCCGGTGGTGGTGGCCAATCCGCCCAGGGTGGCGAAGATGGCAAAAATATCCAGCACCTTGCCCCAGACACCGTGAACCCTGTCACCCAGGATGTAGTAAAAGGCGCTCGAAAATTGCAACGGCAGCCCCTTGGTGTAACAGGCGTGGGCCAATGGAATCGTGAGCATGGCAAAGATGGCCCAGGCGCTCAATCCCCAGTGGAAAAACGAATAGGTCATGGCGTTGGCGGCTGCCTGGGGAGTCTTGGCTTCGCCGCCGAAAAAAGGCGGTGCGCTCATATAGTGATACGCCGGTTCAGCCGGCCCCCAGAAGACGATTCCGGCGGCAATTGCCGATCCGAAGAGCATGGCGAACCACGAGAAATCGGAGAACTCGGGCTTGTCTTCGGGCAGGCCCAGCTTCAGGCCGCCGTATCGGCCGATCATCAGAACCACGCAGCCGATCACCAGCACAAAGGCTGTGATCAGGTAAAGCCAACCCCAGTTGCCGGTCGTCCAGGCAAATACGGCGTTGATCACCGTGTTCATGCTTTCCGGGAAAAGAATCGACCAGATGACGAAAGCGATGGTGATGGATGCCGATACCCAAAATACGATTGGATCGAACGATGCGTTGGTCTTCTCTACTTGCATACGTCGCCTCCGATGATAAATGTCAACCGCGCTTTTCAGTCAATAGGGCCGCTGTATGACGGGCAATGGCCAGCTCTTCGTTGGCCGGTATGACCAGTGCCCTGACCCGGCTTTGGTCTGTGCTGATCATTCCCTGCCACTGTTCGGGTTGCTGATTGCGCGTCCGATCCAATTCGAGCCCGAAATGAGGCATGCGTTCGCAGATCCGCTCGCGAATGGTCGCGTCATGCTCACCGATGCCTGCGGTGAAGACCAGTGCATCCACCCGACCCAGTTGGAAGAAGTAGGCCCCGATATACTGCCGGGTGCGGTGGACGAACATGTCCAGGGCCAGGTGGGCCCGCGGATCGCCGTCGGCAGTCCGCCGGTGGATGTCGCGCATGTCGTTGCTGCCGCAGATGCCCTTGAGGCCGCTCTGTTTTTGGAGCACCCGGTCGAGTTCTTGGATGGTGTAGCCTTTTTGTTCGGCAATGTAGGTCAGCACCCCGGGGTCGATGTTGCCGCTGCGGGTGCCCATGATCACACCGCCCAGCGGGGTCATGCCCATGGAGGTGTCGATGCTGCGGCCGTTTTCGATGGCGCAGATGCTGGCTCCGGACCCCAGATGGGCAGAGACGATATTCAGCTGCTCCACCGGCTGGTTCAGGATTCTGGCGGCCTCTCCGGCAACATACTGGTGAGAGGTGCCGTGAAAGCCGTAACGGCGAACGCCCAGCTCCTCATAATAGTCGTATGGCAGGGCGTAGTGAAAAGCATGGGCAGGTATGGTTTGGTGGAAGGCGGTGTCGAACACCGCCACCTGGGGGGTGTCGGGAAACAGCGCCCGGGTGACCTGGATGCCCGTTAGGTTGGCCGGGTTGTGCAGCGGTGCCAGGGGGATGGTCGCCTCGACCGCCGCCAGCACTTCGGCATCGATCAATACCGACTGGCGGAAGCGCTCACCGCCGTGAACCACCCGATGTCCCACCGCCGAGATGGCTGCGGTATTGTCGATGACGGCGCCTTTTCCGGAGGTGAGCAAGTCAAGGACTTGCTGCATGCCGATCCGATGATCGGCAATCGGGTCGTCCCGGCGGATGGTGGTGCTGTCCGCGGATCCAGGGAGCCGATGGTGAGCCATAACACCCTGCGGTTCGCCGATCCGCTCGACCAGGCCGACGGCCAGCGGCGCTTCCGTTTGCATGTCGATCAATTGATATTTGATGGACGAACTGCCGGAATTGATAACCAGAATATGCATGACGCTGCTCGTTTCTCGATGAGTGATGATTGTCGGGATTGCCCCGTCGCGCACCTCCTTCAGGCGTTTTGAGCCTGAATACAGGTGATGGCCACGGTGTTGACGATATCGGTCACCGTACAGCCGCGGCTGAGGTCGTTGACTGGCTTGTTCAATCCCTGCAGCACCGGCCCCACAGCCACGGCGTTGGCCGAGCGTTGAACGGCTTTGTAAAGGTTGTTGCCGGTGTTGAGATCCGGAAAAATGAAAACGGTGGCCTTACCGGCCACTTCGCTGTCCGGCAGCTTGGTGCGGGCCACCCCGGCATCCACGGCAGCGTCGTATTGGATTGGACCCTCGATCTTCAAATCCGGCCGGCGCTGCCGGGCGATCTGGGCCGCCTGGCGCACCTTGTCCACATCCTGGCCTTTGCCCGAGGTCCCGGTGGAATACGAGCACATGGCCACGCGTGGTTCGATGCCGAACATCTGGGCAGTAGCGGCGGCGCTGATGGCGATGTCGGCCAGCTGTTCTGCGTTGGGATTGGGATTGACCGCGCAGTCGCCGTAGACCAGCACCCGATCGGCCATGCACATCAGGAACACGCTGGAGACAAGGGAGACCCCCGGCGGCGTACGGATGATTTCGAAAGCTGGCCGAATGGTGTCGCCGGTAGTGTGCACGGCGCCGGATACCATGCCGTCGACCGCGCCGGTGTGCACCATCATGGTGCCGAAGAAACTGACCGTACTCATGGTGTCACGGGCCCGCTCTTCGGTCATGCCCTTGTGTTTGCGCATGTCGTAGTAGATGCGGGAATAGTCGGCCAGCCGATCGGACCGTAAGGGATCGATAACCGCAACGCCTTCTAAATTCAAGCCCAGGGTGGCGGCGCGGACAGCGATGACTTCCGCGTTTCCCAGCAGTGTGAGTCGGGCCACATTCCGGCTGACCAGTATTTCGGCCGCCTGCAGTACGCGCACCTCTTCACCCTCGGGCAGAACAATGTGTTTGCGTTGGGATTTGGCCCGTTCGATCAGCTCGTATTCGAACATGATCGGCGTGCGGCGGGTGGATCGTACGACGTTGATGCGTTCTTCGAACACCGCGACATCGACGTGGGCTTCGAAAAGGCCCAGGGCGGCGGCAATCTTGCGCTCGTTGCCGGGAGTGATCCTAGGCTGCACGCTGCCTACGCTCACGGCGGTGGAGTAGGTGTCGGTCATGACCTGCAGGATCGGCACGGCGGCCGGTTGCGGAAAGCCGTCCAGCAGCAGCCGGATCTGGGGATCGGGCGGAAGACCACCGGTCAGTAACAATCCGGCGATGGCAGGGTAGGTGTCCGAGGCACTGGCCGCCAGGCTGGTCAGGATGATGTCGGCCCGGTCGCCAGGGGTAATCACCAGATCACCCTCGTCAATGTAATCGAGGAAATTGGTCAATTTCATGGCGGCCACTTTGAAATCCTTGACCGGCCGATGCAGGCTTTCGGCCGTACCCTGAAACATTCTGGCCTGCAGGGCCTCGGCGACTTCACCCACCGTCGGCTGACCCAGCGCCGCCAGTTCCGGAATCACGTATACCGGGTTGGATGCGTCAGTCAGCTCGTCCAACCGCCCGGCGATATCGTTTCTTTTTTCGGGGGCGACCCGGTTGACCACCGTAGCCGCGATGGTACACCCCCTGGCGCGGAATGCGTCCAAGGCGATGTCGGCGGCATGGACAATCTCTTCCGGCGATTTCCCGCTACCGTTGACCAGCACCAGGATGGGGCAGCCCAGGTTGGCGGCCACATCGGCATTGAAGTCGAACTCAAAGGCCGACGACACGCCGGTAAAGTCGGTGCCTTCGCACAGCACGAAGTTGCACTGGCGCTGCAGGGCCTTGAATTTTTCCAGGATGCGTTTTAGCAAGGTCGCATTGGATCCGTCGGCGGCGGTCATCTCTCGTGCGTCTTCATGGGAACAGGCGTACATCTGATCGTAGGGAATTTGGATGTCGTACCGCTGCCGGATCAGTTGCAGGTTGTTGTCTTGCGTGTCGTGCGAGGGTACTACGGGACGGAAATAACCCAGCTTACGGACACGCCGGGACAGCAGTTCCATGATGCCCAGGGCCACCATGGATTTCCCGCTGCGGGGTTCCACGCCTGCGATGTAGAGGCTTTGTGCCATTTACTTTCCTAACATCAGAAATGAGACATTTTACCGGTCCATTAATAATCGCAAAAATCGACCGATTCGATAATCGCACCGGCCAATGTCGTCTTAAACGAGTCGAATGATTAAACAGGTTATCACAGTCATCATCAGGAATACATAAGTAAAAACGCTCACATCGGAATTCAATTGCGGTTCGTTTAAGGTGTACTCAACTGATTCACTGGCCTTTTATCGAACGATTGAAGCATAGAGGCCCCGCCAGGAAATGGAACGCTATTTCCGGACGAACGATGTATAGGTGCTAATCGACGCATCGCAGATGCTCGGCAAACATTCGACATGAGCACCTACGACGACACGAAAACCGGCTGACTGGATATGGCCAAAGAGAAGATCGTGCCACAATAAAAAGGTTCGACGGAGAAATTTTGAGTGTGTGGGCTTTCGCATGCAGGAGGTTGCACACCCGGGTCAAACGGCTGTATATTGGCTTCTATCAGATCATCTCCCTAAACGGATAAAGGTCAATAAATGAATCTACTTCCCAAATTTAAAATAAGTGTCATCATGATCGGTACGAGTAGTCTGTTTGGTTCAGTTCTTGTCTGTTTACCCGTTTTTGCCGCGACCGACCAGGTAGTGGTAACCATCGACTGGTTCAGTCTGGGCATGGGCCTTTTCGGCGGCCTGGCCCTGTTTCTGGCCGGTCTGGACATGCTATCCGAAGGGCTCAAAAAGGCTGCCGGCGAAACCTTGAAAACCCTATTGTCCAAAATGACGACCAATCGCCTGTTAGGGGCGATTACCGGGGCGTTTGTGACCGCCGTACTCAACTCCTCATCCGTGACCACCGTATTGGTGGTCAGCTTTATCACCGCCGGTGTGATGACTTTGACCCAGTCGGTCGGCGTGATCATGGGCGCCAATATCGGCTCCACCATGACCGCCCAATTGCTGGCCTTCAATATCTCCGCCTATGCCCTGCTGCCCGTGGCCGTCGGCTTTTTCATGACCTTCACCGCCAAAACCGAGGGCGTCAAGCACGTCGGCATGATGGTCATGGGGCTGGGACTGGTTTTTTTCGGCATGGGCATCATGAGCACGGCCATGACGCCCCTGCGCACCTATGAACCCTTCATGGCCTTTCTTAAAACCATGGAAAGACCACTATTGGGTGTACTGGCGGGAGCCGTCTTTACCGGCCTGGTGCAATCGTCGGCAGCCACCGTGGGGATTGCCATCGCCATGGCCACCGAGGGGTTGCTCACGCTGCCGGCTGGTATCGCCCTGGCATTGGGCGCCAACATCGGCACCTGCATCACGGCGATGCTGGCGGCTATCGGCAAACCGGTGGAGGCCGTCAGGGCCGCCATCGTGCATGTTACCTTCAACATCGTTGGGGTTCTGGTGTGGCTGCCGTTGATCAGTCAACTGGCCGATCTGGCGATCGCCGTTTCCGCGGGCGGTGGGATTCCCCGGCAAATCGCCAACGCCAATACCTTGTTCAACGTGATCAACACCGTATGCTTCATCGGCTTCGCGCCCTGGTTTGCGCGTGCGGCGGTTAAAATTTATCCTGAACGTATCCAAAAACCGGGGATCATCATTGAACCCAAGTTTCTGGATGCCAGTACGCTGAACGTGCCTGCCGTCGCCCTGGAACAGGTGCGCCGGGAATTCGGGCGCATGGGGCAGATTACTATGGCCATGCTGTCTGAACTGCCGCAGGCCGTGTTGGAGAGGGACCGGCAGCATGTTGAGACGATCGTGATGCTGGATGATAAGGTCGATATTCTCG
>JAAUYD010053168.1_pt1 | contig 19096 bp, 13 predicted proteins | sample 7278101 | NCBI WGS metagenome assembly JAAUYD01 (sample SAMN14350128, study PRJNA611818) | marine sediment metagenome | isolation source: surface marine sediment (0.6m) | place: French Polynesia: Moorea | collected 2018-08
AGACGGCTTAATTGCCATTCTATTGCCAGTAGCCAATCAAATAGTATTAATGGGAAGTCACCGATGTCCCGACCCTGTATATATAAGATTGTATAGGTTTTTAGTAGGTGAATTACCCCTACAATCAAGATTATAGATATTAGTCTATTAATTTTGAATAGGGGTTTTGCTTTGATGTCATAGCTAATACCAATTCTTGCCCGCTAGCTAAATAGGTAGAAAGTTTGTTTTTATTAAGAAAAAATCATCAAACCCTTATTTGATCTATTACCTATTGCCCCTGAAAGGGGACTTAATATATCTAGGTATTGAACCGTGTCTAGATCGAATTTGTAATGATGTGTCCTTCCAGCCCTATTGCCTTTGCCCGAACTCAAGTCTATTGTTACTTTTGAGAAATGGTGTAATTTTTTCCCTACTTTTTCCCTATTCTCTATTTTAATACACACAAGTTATACCATTTCGATTCAAGTTTGGGTTCTGTATGACGCTCTGCTCCAGACGCTCCAGATGCTCTGGACAGGTCGAAATAGGTGTAGCAGTAATTTTTGAAATTGGTATTAGCCAATGATCTTTTGCATTAATCGCTCATTTTAATCCTAATTAATTACATAGTGGGTCAGATTTTTCCACCTTGTGTAAGCTTGTGTTTCAATCAACTAACTAAAAATTTAACTCACACCTTTGTTTATGATGAACCTAGATTATCTCCTTAAGATTGTTGACCGCCAGCTAATTCAGAGCCAAAATCGCCCCCTTAATTCCACAGAAATTCTTATTATGCAGGGCATTTGGCAGTATAGAACTTATACGCAAATTGCGATAGAGGCTGGTTATAGTCCCGGCTACTTTACCAATGTCGTTGCCCCAGAATTGTATCAGCGACTCTCCAAGGTCATTGGTCAGCGGGTGAGCAAGAAAAACTGTCGGGTGCTGCTGGAGTCTTATGCCACCACTCAAGCAGCCCCAGAGACAAAACCTTTGAGGCAACATCAGGCGGAATTTCCCCAGGATGTTAACCAGGATACCTCACCTTGCTACCCCAGTGGCTCAGTCCCTCTCGACTCTTTTTGTTATCTGGAACGCTCTTCCATTGAGAAGCAAGTTTATCAAGAAATCAGGAAACCAGGAGCGTTAATCAAGATTAAAGCTCCTAGAGAAATGGGCAAAACCTCACTTCTGCTGAGGATTCTTGACTATGGGAACCGCCAGGGCTATCGCACTGTCAGCTTGAACCTGGAGCAAGTTGACCAAGCAATCTTGAGCAATTTGAATCAATTTCTGCGCTGGCTGTGTGCCAACACCACCCGCCTACTTGAGCTTGAACCAAAATTAGATGATTATTGGGATGAAGATTTGGGAAGCAAAATTAGCTCTACCCTTTATTTCCAAGACTATCTACTAGAGTCAATTAATACTCCCCTCGTCTTGGCTTTAGATGAAGTGAGTCAGATTTTTGAGCATCCCCAAACCGCAAAAGATTTTCTAGCTTTATTACGTTCTTGGTACGAAGAAGGGAAAAGACTGCCCATCTGGCAAAAGCTTCGTCTGATCGTGGTTCACTCAACGGAAATTTATGCTCCTCTAAAGTTGAACCAGTCCCTATTAAATGTGGGGCTGCCGATTCAGATAGACGAATTCAGCCAGGAAGAGGTGCAGCAGTTAGCCCAACGCTACGGACTTGATTGGGCAGATGGGGAAGAAGCCAGACAACTAATGTCTGTGGTAGGAGGACATCCCGCACTGGTAAACCTAGCACTCTATCATCTTAGTCGGAGGGAGATAAGTCTGTTGCAACTGCTAGAAACTGCTCCCACTGCTAGCGGAATTTACTCTCATCATTTGCAGCGTCATTGCGCAACATTAAAAAAAACAGCCTGAATAGCACAAGCTCTTAAAACCGTTCTGAATGCCACTAAACCTGTTTTCTGAGCTTCCCGTCCAGGCTTACAAGCTAAATGGTATGGGGGTAATTAAGCAATTAGGAGAGCAAGCGATCGCAGGTTGTGAATTATATCGGCGGTATTTTACGAACAAGCAAGAGCAACATTTCCTTTACACAAAAGCTACCTTGTAGCTGAATCATTACGGAGTTATTAAAGTCTATGATTTGCAGAGATCTGAAAATAGTTTAGTAATTTCCCAAGAAGAATTTGACCCGCCCGATTTTGGATTTTGGATTGAAGCAAAACGATTATAGACGGTCACGAATTTGTGACTTTTTTTGAGGAAAATACGCACATTTGTGGTTCATAAAATCAATAATAAAGTAATTTTTTAATCAACAATACCGCTCGCTTCCTTCTTTTAAGGAAATCCAAAATCCCAAATAAAGTTGACGATGAATCTTTAAAATTATTAATTGCAGATTTGCTTGGAAATAATTAATTTCTCTTGTTTGCCCTCAAACACCCTGAAATTTGAGCTTATCTTCACTCTGGTCAAACGAAGGCAGAAGATAGAAGGGCAATTTATCCAAGACTGTCCAACGCAAGTCATATTTTTTTGTAACCCGTCACGCCGATGCCCTCTGCCCTCACACCATAGGACGAAGTCCTGGTCATATTATCCACAAAGATATTAAGCCTGATTTTTTCCTGGGATTTACTGTTATTTTCTAAAGCTAATAATTGGATAATATGACCAGATAATAAAACCAGACTTTTTTTATGAGTTTTTTTATGAGTTTTAGAATGAGTTTTATGAGATTAAGATACTAAGAAACAAGCTAATATTAATATCAAAGATAGATACTAGACAGCCAAGGATAACTAATATATTGAGAGTCAAAAAAATTCAACATAATCGGTTGAAGCACTTTCTTAAATCGGTCTAGTAAGTAACTTAGTAATAAAGAGGTAAATTCCCATGTTAGATTGCATTGTGATTGGAGCAGGACCCGGAGGTCTGGTTTGTACAAAAGAATTACTTGAGCAAGGTCTGCGCGAGGTTGTTTGTTTGGAACAAGCTAAGGATGTAGGAGGGGTTTTTGCTAATACTTATGACAGTTTAATATTGACTTCCTCTGCCACCATGAGTATGTTTTCGGATTTTTGGATCGGCGATGGAAACCAGCACAAATTCTGGACTAAGAAAGAAGCAGTTGATTACTGGAAGAGGTACGCCAAACATTTTGGGGTTCTTGATCGCATCCGTTTTAACTCTAAAGTAGTGGCTGTAGTTCCACAAGGCAGTGAAGGCTGGCAGGTTGAGCTAGCATCTGGAGAGACTTTGCTCTCAAAACGGATAGCACTGGCAATTGGTAACAACACTATTCCTAAGTATCCAGCTTGGAAGGAATTATTAACTGACGTTGAGTACTCCCATTCCAAAGACTACCGTAACGCTGACAATATGTTAGGCAAGAACGTGTTAGTAGTCGGAGGAGGCGAGTCTGGTTCTGACGTAGCACTAGAAGCATCCCGCGTAGGGAACAATTGCTGGGTGAGCCTTCGTGAAACCACAGGCTGGGTAGCACCACGCAAAAGAGGTATATACGCTGCCGACATTTCAACCCATCGGGGCGTGTGGGGTCTTCCTCGCGATTATGGAGCAGCTTTAAGTGAAGCTATAGATGAAGCCGAGTTGAGCCAGAATGATCCAGTTCATGCTACGGCAGTCGAACTCAACAAAAAGATTAAGGCTCGAAAGCGTGTCTGGGGAATCTATGGAACTAAAACTTTCTCATTACCCAAAGCGATAGTGCATCACGGCTGTAAAGTTGTTGGTGAAATAGTGAAAGTGGAAGATGGCGGAAGGACATTAATTACCGCAGATGGAGAAATTCTATCAGATATAGATCACATCGTCTTTTCTACCGGCTACAAAAACTATGTGCCTTTCCTTCCAGAGCAACTCAGGGAAACTGATCCCCGCAGTCTTTACAAACATATGTTCCATCCCAAGTATCGGGACAAAATAGTTTGGATTGGCTGGGCAAGACCTAGCTTCGGAAGCCAGTTTCCCATTATGGAAATGCAAGCGCGGTTGTTTGCGTCGATATGTACTGAAGAAAAAACCCTTCCTGAACCTGCACAAATGGAGAGAGTTACCTGTGTAGATCGAGTTAATTACTTAGAGCAGTTCGAGCATAATGCTCACCGAGTCCGTAGCTTGGTGGATTATCATCGCTACATGGATGACATGGCTGGTTTGATAGGTTGCGAACCACCATTGTGGAAGTACTTTTTCTTACACCCCCGCATCTGGCTACGTATGGTATATGGTGCTACCCAGGCTACCCAGTTTCGACTGCGAGGTCCTGGCAATAAGAAATCCTTGGCTCAAAAGCTGCTGATGAAACTACCTGTGAGTAAACCTACTCATATTGTCAAAGCTGGTCTAAAAGGGCGTTTGATTTATGCCTTCAAGTCTCTAATCCCCAAATTTGGCTTTTTTGGTCTTAAAGATGGTCAAAATTCCTCTTCTGTGGCAGTTTCTAGGGTTTCATCTGTCTGATTTTACCCACCTTATCTGTTGATAATCCTTTTTGTTTAGAATACCTGTTCCCTATTTAGCTCCCGAAAGTAGTTATGGTTTTACAACAATCAGCCGACCTAAAGTTAAACATAAACAAGATTGCTCTTCCAGGACCGCCTCCACTACCTTTTGTCGATATGTTGCCTTTTTTCAGTAAGCACTTACATATAAAATTGTATCAACTCGGCAAAAAGTACGGTAATATCTTTCAGCTTTCCGTAAGTGGTAAAAAGTTAGTTGTATTAAATAAGCTTGAGACTGTCAAAGAAGCTTTATTAAAGCAGTCGGATAGCTTTAACGCTAGGGCAGATTTTGATGTCTTTCAGCAACCACCTCAACGTCACTTTCTGGAACTGAAGAGTGGTGAGAACTGGAAAAAACACCATAGTATTGTAGGTAAAGCCATGCATACGTTTGTGGTGAAACAATCAGACAGTCTTGAAAGTTGGGCTGTTGAACAAGCAGAAGACTTGGCAAATACGCTCTTAAAATTTGGCAGCCAACCTGTTGACCCTGATTTATATGTACCTCTAGCCACCTCAAATTTTATCCAAAGACTAATCTTTAATAAAAAACTTAGTATTGAGGATGTCAAAAAGGATACTGTATTTACTGAATATGCGTATGGTTTAAGGTATATTCCCTGCGTTATCGAGGGGGTTAAATTAGAGTTTGTCCCAGGATTTTGGCAACTTATCTTCAAATTATCCCGTGCGACCATAGTACCGAAGTTTCTCAAAGGTTTAGCTGCACTGGAAAAGTATGTTTCCAAAAACGTAGAACAGCATCGAGAGTCCTTTGATCCAGAGAATTTGCAAGACGTTACCGATGGACTTTTACAAGCTAGTAGCGAACTAACTGAGTCAGATAGAAACGAGCTTGGGTTAGGCGACAATGACATTGTTAATGGATCATTGATGCAGTTTGCGGGAGCTGGTGGAGGACTTCCCAGTTTTATATTACGCTGGGGTTTGCTTTACATGATTACTCACCCAGATATTCAGACTCAAATCCAAAAAGAACTGGATGAAGTAGTTGGTAGAGAACAACAACCACGCTTAGAACATCGTGGTAAATTACCATTCATCGAAGCTTGTATTAACGAAATCTTGCGCCATTCTTCTCTTACTACTATGCCCCCCATCAACTACGCTACTAGTGCTGATACCACTTTGGAGGGTTACTTTATTCCCAAAAATACTCCTTTAGTTATCAATTACTATGCTCTAACCCGTGATGAGCGCTATTGGGAAGAACCTGAAAAATTTAACCCGTATCGGTTTTTAGATGAAAACGGCAAACTTAGAAATAACCTTGCTGATAAGTTTTATCCTTTTGGAATGGGATCCCGTAGGTGCATAGGAGAGTATTTAGGACGTTTGATGGTATTTATATTCTTCACTAACCTCATGCATAAATGCAAATTTGAAAAAGTTTCTGGAGAAAAATTGAGTTTTGAGTCTCCACTAGGAGGAGTTTTCGCAACTCCACAGGATTTTAAAGTTGTAGTAAAACCTCGCTTGTAGTTTCTAGGATTTGAATTTTGAGTAGGTGGCGAGATATCACTCAGTAGTAATTTATTAAGTAACTTACCAATAAAAATAAAGAGGTGAACTTTCATGTTAGATTGCATTGTGATTGGGGCCGGACCTGGGGGTCTAGTTTGTACAAAAGAATTACTTGAGCAAGGTGTGCGCGAGGTTGTCTGTTTGGAACAAGCTTCTGATGTAGGAGGCGTTTTTGCCAATACTTACGACAATTTAGTGTTGACTTCCTCTACTACGATCAGTATGTTTTCGGATTTCTGGATCGGCGATGGAAACCAGCACAAGTTCTGGACTAAGGACGAAGCAGTTGACTATTGGAAGAGGTACGCAAAACATTTTGGTGTTTTAGAACGCATCCGTTTCAACTCCAAAGTAGTGGCTGTGATTCCACAAGAGAGTGAAGGCTGGCAAGTTCAGCTAGCATCTGGAGATACTTTGGTCTCAAAACGGGTCGCACTGGCTATTGGGAACAATGCTATCCCTAAATATCCAGCCTGGAAGGACTTATTAACTGAGGTTGAGTATTTTCATTCAAAGGAGTACCGTAACGCTGACAAATTTGTAGGCAAAAATGTGTTGGCAGTTGGGGGAGGTGAGTCTGGCTCGGACGTAGCACTAGAAACATCTCGCGTAGCTTCTAACTGCTGGGTGAGTCTTCGTGACACAGCAGGATGGCTGGCAGACCGCTGGAGAGGCAAAGAAGCTGCCGATGCTTTTGTAAATCGGGTGATATGGGGTATTCCTCGCAATTGGGGAGAATTTTTCAGCAAAGTTATCCATCGAGCCAGGTTGATAGATAAAGATCCAGCTAATAAGGATTTTAATGCAGTTAATAAGATCGTAGTCGAACTCAACAAAAAGAATAAGGCTCGAAATGTCGTTTGGGGAAGCTTCGGAACTAAGACTTATTCATTACCCAAAGCAATCGTGCGGCACGGCTGTAAAGTTGTTGGTGAAATAGTGAAGGTGGAAGATGGAGGAAAGACATTACATACAGCGGATGGAGAAACCCTGCGAAATGTCGATGCCGTCGTCTTTTCTACTGGATACAAAAACCACGTGTCCTTCCTGCCAGAGGAACTTAAGGAAACTGACCCCCGCAGTCTTTACAAACATATGTTTCATCCCAAGTATAGGGACAAATTAGTTTGGATTGGTTGGGCACGCCCTAACCTTGGGAGCCAGTTTCCCATTATGGAAATGCAGGCGCGTTTGTTTGCAATGATCTGCACTGGGGAACGAAGCCTTCCTGCTCCCGCAGAAATGGAAAGAGTTACATGTGCAGATCGAGCTGCCTGGTTAGAACAGTTCGACCATAATGCTCACCGAGTACGAAGCTTAGTGGATTATCGTATCTATCTGGATGATATCGCTAGTGTGATTGGGTGCGAGCCTCCACTGTGGAAGTACCTTTTCTTGCACCCCCGCCTCTGGAGGCACATAGTATTCGGTGGTACTCAGGCTACCCAGTTCCGACTGCAAGGTCCTGGCAATAAGGAATCCTTGGCTCAAGAGATACTGCTTAAAATACCTCCACACAGTTTAGCTGCTCCTGTCTTCAAAGCTCTTGTAATAAGTATTGTAGTAGAGCCTTTAAATTATATATTCAAGGCTCTACTGCCTGACACAAGTGCCTTAAAGCCTTCCAAGTTGAAAAAGCAATCTCCTATGACCAGTAATCAAAATGTTTGAAGATGTAAGTCCTACATCCTCAGTCGGTGACATTCAGGTGGCTCTTGCACCATAGATGCGTCTCCATCACGACATTGGGGTTCTCATTGCGCTTACCCTAATTCTTCAGCTGGTAAGCGTGGTTTTCTAAGAAGCACAAAACAAGAGATTGTTGGTTCACAAGAACTGATTTGTCTTACCGAAAACTCCATAACTAAATCATTATTCATTTTCTCGAATAGAACCAAATCAAAGCTTGACAAGGAGTTAGAACATCATGAGTAAAACTCTACCAAAGTTAAAACAACATCCACTACAGCAAGGATTTACATGGATTGCTGAACCTATAAAATATATGGAGACAGCTGTTAAAGATTATCCCGATCTGTTCTTAGCAAACGTCGTTGGGGAAGGTGGTCCAATAGTTTTTGTCCACCATCCTGAAGGTGTCCAAAAAATCTTAACAGGTGATGGTTTTATCGCTACAGGAAAAAGCCATCTTCTACGACCAATATTAGGCAATAATTCTATATTAGGACTAGAAGGCGATCGCCACGTAAAGCGTCGTAAGTTACTCCTACCCCCTTTTCACGGAGAGAGGATGAAAGCTTATGGTCAGTTGATTTGCGATCTGACGAGGCAAATTTTTGAGCAATTTACCCCCAATCAAGTTTTTACAGCAAGAACAGCATGTCAAGATATCTCTATGCAAGTCATCTTAGAAGCTGTGTATGGCTTAAACGACCGCTCTCAAAAATTGCGCCAATTAGTTTCTGAAATAGCTGAAATCTTTCAATCTCCTCTCAATGTCTCTCTTCTATTTATTGAATGGTTACAAAAAGATCTAGGTCCTTGGAGTCCTTGGGGTCGTTTTCTCCGACAACGAGAAGCAGTCGATAGTGCGATTTACAAAGAAATAGAAGTGAGGAAGGCTAATCCTGATGTTTCCCGTGAAGATATCCTGTCTCTATTAATCTCTGCTAAAGATGAAGCAGGAAATTCTCTGACTTTACCTGAACTACGAGATGAGTTGATGGCTCTGACATTTGCAGGGCATGAAACTACTGCCATTTCTATGTCTTGGGCTTTGTATTGGATTCATCACTTACCAGAAGTTAAGAGAAAATTACTCGCAGAAATCGCTACCTTAGGAAAATCTCCTGACCCTGTGGAGATCGCAAAATTGCCCTATCTCAATGCAGTGTGTAAAGAAGCTCTCCGTATTTATCCTGTAGGAATGTTAACTTTACCGAGAGTAGTGCAGAAAAAAACAGAAGTATTAGGGTATGAACTAGAACCAGGACAGTTAGTAGCAGGATGTATTTATCTGTTGCATCAAAGGGAAGATATTTATCCTGATGCCAAACTGTTTAAACCAGAACGCTTTTTAAAGCGTCAGTTTTCTCCCTACGAATTTATTCCCTTTGGTGGTGGTCAGCGTGCCTGTGTTGGTCAGGCTTTAGCCCAATTTGAAATGAAACTTGCGATCGCCACAATTTTGACTAATTATGACCTCGCCCTAGCAGACAATAAACCTGAATTACCCAAACGTGGAGGTGCTCGCCTAGCTCCAGCTAGAGGAGTCCAGATGGTTTTTAACGGAAAAAGAAATAAGTCGGGCTTGCTGAAAAATTCGACTTTGGAGCAATTAGTTGCTTAAGTTAGTTCTGTTGCGACAAACAAGGTCAGCCAATGACTGAAGCAGAATTGCGGGATGAATTAATGACGCTGATGTTTGGTGGAAACAAAGCCCTAAAGCTTATCCTCTCATGCAAAAATCCTGTGATGTACTTCATCAAATGCCAGCGACAGCGTTATTTTTGGGAAGCGCGATCGCGCTTTTCGAGCCTGCCATTCGTCTAAAACTCTCGTTCATAGCTCATTTAGGATTACTATCAATCTCTCATAGCGGTTTTCACATGAGTGTACCGATCATCAGTTACTGAACCTGACTCAACTGAGAATTCTGTTTTTCATCCAATTGAAAACCGCTATCAACTTTACCCAAAAAAGACCAAACCATAAAAGGAGATTTACAAATGTCTATCAATTATACGGAAGCTTTTATCCCCCACAAAAAAGACCAGACCATCAGAGGTAATTTACAACCATCTACCCATTCCAAAACAAGAAATAATTTAAATGGGTTTCAGAGGATGTTAATGAAAGCTAATGGCACCGTTACAGCTATGTTAGAAGCTTACTTATCTGAGCCAATTCAAGTAGTTAAACTCTCAGAAAATATAGCCACAATGAAACTTGAATTTCCCAACATTAAATTGAATTCAGAAGAGCAAGTTATTGCCAGAAAAGTCCTCCTTCAAGGAAAGATGAGCGGTGGTAATTTTATCTATGCTGATTCGCTTATCCTGATTAATAACCTAGATGAACGATTTAGAAATCAATTACTGAACACCAATATACCAATTGGTAAGCTCTGGACAGAGCACAAAGTTGAAACTTTCAAAGAAATCATAGAATCTGGCATAGAGCCAGCCAATGAATTGTCAAATTATTTCTGTATTGATCCCAAGGAAAATTTACTTTTCCGTACCTATTCTGTGTCCTCTCAAGGAAAAATCAACATGATTATTACTGAAAAGTTTCCTGAGAGTTATTTTTCGCCACAAGTTACATTAGCGTCTTAAGATTGAATAACTTGTGGGTTCACTATCCCCTATCAGCGATCCTCAGAACGAGGACGGAAGCATTGTGAGTAGCTACGTTAGAGTAAGGGATTTAGGTTACGTCGAATTCAGGTAATCGCGATCTCGTTTTGGTAAGCCACTAAGGCTTTCACTCTCAAGAAATTTCCTATTACCGATATATTTTCAAGCTTTGTTGCTTGCGTTACTTCAGGTAGCTAAGGGGTCTTATTTCTTCTCGGAGCTAGCGATAGCAAAACTAACAGACCCTTGATGATGACCGTTATTACTGATTGTTTTAAAGCCCAGAGCTTGGATATTTCATCCCTTAATTTAGCAAGGCTGAGTTCATGGTAACTCTCAAATATCTTTGCTAATCAAAAACGTCAACTTACGTAAAAATAAGTATGTTCAACCAAAAATCAGCTCTAAAGACAAAAAAACGCAACATAAACAGCCAGAGCCAATTTATCTCCAAATTTTTCAAACTTGCTGCTAGGAATGTGTTTTCTCAACACTTTATTGGCATCAGCATACTAGTTGCTGTCACTGTCTGGATTGTCTGGTTGACTCTAATTGGTCCTACCCGCGCTCTTTCTAATCTGATTGTTAACTGGGAGGCTGCCGTAACTATGATTTTTGGTTCTATGGTAGCAGGGGGTACGAGCATGGGTGGGGGAGCAGTTGCTTTTCCAGTTTTCACCAAGGTGCTGCACGTTCCGCCAACCGAGGCAAAGGTATTTTCTCTAGCCATTCAAAGTATCGGGATGAGTGCAGCGTCATTGACCATTGTGGCAATGAAAACCAAGGTAGAGTGGCGGTTCATCCGTTGGGCAAGTCTTGGAGGTGTTCCTGGCATTATCTTAGGTTCAGTCTTTTTAGCCCCAGTTTTGCCCCCAGATTTAATCAAGTTTTCTTTCACGATGATGACCTGTAGTTTTGCTATGGTTCTGTTCGCTTTAAATCGCACAAGAAGAAATCCGCATTTAGCTATCCCTTCTTGGGGGAAAAGAGAACGAGTTTTCTCTCTAATAGCAGGACTTTGGGGAGGAATCGTTAGCGGTTTAGTAGGCAGTGGTATGGATATTATTGGTTTTTCCATAATGGTGTTACTGTTTGGCTTGTGCGAAAAGGTAAGCACTCCGACCTCCGTTATTTTGATGGCTATCAATGCTGTGGTTGGTTTTATCCTTCATCAATACTTTATTGGTGACTTTGTCGAGCCTATAACTAATTATTGGCTAGCAGCAGTACCAGTAGTTGTAGTTGGTGCCCCAACAGGTGCTATATTGTGCAATTTGATGAAACGAAAAACCATTAGCAGGATGCTTATTGGTCTAATCTTAAACGAGTCAGTTAGTTCTTTTTTCCTTATTCCTTTAACTGCCAAGCTCCTCTGTTATTCTCTCGTCGTATTTGCCATCTTCTTATCAATTTATTACTGGATGTACAAAAGCCGAATCTATGTCGCTCCCAGTTTTATTCGTGAAAGATACTGATATTTTTGCTCAACTCTAAATGTTTAGGGATATCCATTTTTTATCTTGAAATTTGATAAAAAATAGAAAATTCCTTTAAATGCCAACCTCTTCTGTTTTTCTCTCTTCTTGTTTGCCATCTTCTCATCAATTTATTACTGGATGTACAAAAGCCAAATTTATGTCGCTCCCAGTTTTATTCGTGAGAGATACTGACATTTTTTACCAACCCTAAATATTTTCTGATAATTTCCCAATCCTTAAGGAGGTTTAAGCCAATGATTGTAGTAATGAAAACTGATACCCCTAACTTAGAAATTCAACGAATTATCCAAGAATTACAAAGTGAAAGTATTACACCCGAAAAAATTGTCGGTAAACACAAAGTCATAATTGGTTTAGTAGGAGATACTGCCGGTCTCAATCCTCAGCACCTTCAACAACTAAGTCCTTTTATTGAAAAGGTGATGCGAGTTGATAAGCCTTTTAAAAGAGCTAGTTTAGAATTTCGTCATGGAGAACCCACAGAAGTCTCTGTCCCTACTCCCAATGGAGTTGTGGTTTTCGGTCAAAATCATCCTATCGTTACTGTAGCTGGTCCCTGTTCTGTAGAAAATGAAGAAATGATCGTTGAGACAGCTCGGCGAGTGAAGGCAGCAGGAGCTCAGTTGTTGCGAGGTGGAGCTTATAAGCCTAGAACTTCTCCCTATTCTTTCCAAGGACATGGTGAGAGTGCTTTAGGTTTGCTAGCTAAAGCTCGCGAGGTTACAGGCTTGGGTATCGTCACTGAACTAATGGATCCAGCCGATCTAGCTAAAGTTGCGGAGGTAGCTGACATAATCCAAATTGGGGCTCGTAATATGCAGAATTTCTCACTTTTGAAACAATTAGGAGCAATTAATAAGCCAATTTTACTCAAACGAGGAATGGCAGCCACCATTGAAGATTGGCTGATGTCTGCGGAGTACATTTTGGCAGCAGGGAACCCAAATGTGATTTTGTGCGAGCGAGGAATTCGCACCTTTGACCGTAAGTATACCCGTAATACTCTCGATCTTTCTGCTGTTCCCGTCCTGCGAACTCTCACTCACTTACCCATTATGGTCGATCCTAGCCATGGTACAGGAAAAGCAGAGTATGTCCCAACGATGGCTAAAGCTGCGATCGTGGCTGGAGCAGATTCTCTAATGATTGAGGTTCACCCCAATCCAACCAAGGCTCTCTCAGATGGACCACAGTCTCTAACACTAGAAGGATTCGACCAGTTAATGCAGCAGATGGCTCTTATTGGTCAAGCTGTTGGTCGTTGGTCGAAAAAATTTTCGATATCGACAGCCACCCCTGCTTCACAGAAACCTCTAACTGCCAAAGCTTAGCCAAATTCGCAGCTAGGATATGTCTGCAAAGTCAATTTTGTTAAGATTTGGAATAAAAAACAATACGGTGCGTAAAAAGGTCAACTTAACCCCGATAAGTATTTAGCAGATCAAAACCAAAGATTTTTCACTTTGCAGATATTTTGTAGCTGCGTAGGAAAGATATTCAATTTTCCTTATTGACAGGATTTGAAAATGAGCAAAACATACAATCTAAATCAAAAATCAGACTTATTTTGAGGTATAGATATCATGAAAAACGTAGTAGAATCCAACATCAAAAAAATGGCGTTTCAAGTTGCCAGAAACACTTTTTTTAAAGAATATCCAGAGCATTTTAAAGATTTATGTGAACGAGCACTGAATACCTCTAAAACTAAGGAAATACCTTTCCTTCACTCCAAGGTAAACGGGTTGATCTTGCCACCTTATATGACAGAAGAACAAGTGAGGATTTATACTACATTCCAAACTCGTCCTGGAGATGTTTTTTTGGTCACTTATCCCAAGTCAGGAACCACATGGCTCGCAGAAATCATCCGTTGCATTGCTCAGCCAAAAGAATCCGACAAGGAAAATCTTATTGGTGGTCCAGTACCTACGTTTGATATGGCTACTCAAGAGCAACTAGAAGCTGTACCCTCCCCACGCTATATGTCTACCCATTTACCATTTTCTCTATTGCCGCGCAGCAGCGAACATGAAGTGAAGTATATCTATCTTGCTCGCAATCCAAAAGATGTGGCTGTTTCTTACTTTCACTTCAGCTCGATGCCATTTCTCAACTTTGACGGCACATGGGAAGAATTTCTACAATATTTCATGAAGGGAAATATTCCTGGAGGTTCATACTTTGACCATGTTTTGGAATGGTGGTCGCACCAGGATGATGAAAATATTCTTTTTCTCAAGTATGAAGATCTCAAAAAAGATCTTAAAAGTCAGGTCAAAATTATCGCCGAATTCCTTGGCTTCAAATTCTCAGATGAGGAGGCAAAAGCTGTGGTAAAACAATGTACCTTCCAAGCCATGAAGTCAAATTCCAATCAAGACATTAGTAAATTCGTGGATAAATTATTTAAAAAAGGTTCGCACTTGCGCAAGGGAATTGTAGGCGACTGGAAAAACCATTTCTCGGATGAGCAATTAGAAGAATTCGATAAATTGTACCAATCCCGCCTGAATGGAACTGGTCTTAAGTTTGAATTTCAATCTGTAGCTGAATAGTAGGCAAGTAGGTAGTTAGAGAGAATTTTCAAGGATTTTGGCTGATGCCACAGGTTCACAAATCTACCCTGAAAGCCTTGAAAGTTTAGGATTTATAGCACCACGTATGTAGGGAACGGACATTTTTAAACAAGCTCACTTGCTACTTGCTTGTACCGACGTTCTGTCAGAACCTCCTCTACGCTACTTGCTACTTGCTACAGAAGAACCAATAACTTGACTTGTCCTAATCTAATTTTGTACGGCTATATTATCCCGAAAGTTAACTCCCTCAATCTCTTGTAGCTACATTTACGCTGGCTATCGATAGCCAGTATAAACCAAAGATGACGGACGGCAACACTCTTCCCCCGATATGAATTCGGGGGTCGCATCCTCACGATTAATACTTTTGACGCTTAAGTAGGTAGGCATAAAAAACTACAAAACTTATTACCAGATGAGCTGTTGCCTTCTTTTACTATTTTCTATCTAATTTTACCCAGCTACTTATGTACACTCAAATCGCCAACCTTTATACCAAACCCGCTAATGCTAATGTCTACACTCGTTCTTTGACAAGCCTTAGCCTCAAAGACCTCCCTCTTGTCGGAGGAAAAAATGCTTCTTTAGGGGAAATGATGCAGGCTCTTAAACAAGAAGGAATTGGGATCCCCAATGGTTTTGCCATCACAGTAGATGCCTATCGAGATTACCTCAAAGCCAATAACTTGACTGAAAAAATTAAGTTCTATCTCACAGACCTAGAAAAGGGCAATATTTCCCTGGAACAAGCGGGAACAGTCATACGCAGACTCTTCTATCAGTCTTCCCTCCCAGAGACAATTCAAGCGGAAATTACCAATGCCTATACCGAATTATGTCGCTTGTATAACACCGAAAAAGTTGACGTTGCGGTCAGAAGTAGTGCTACTGCAGAAGATTTACCCGATGCCAGTTTTGCTGGTCAACAGGAATCTTATCTTAATGTTAGCGGTATTGCAGAAGTTCTCGAAGCTTGTCGCAAGTGCTATGCTTCTCTATTTACAGACCGCGCTATTAGCTATCGTAATACCCAAGGCTTTGACCATCTCGAAGTAAGCCTCTCCATCGGGATTCAGAAGATGGTACGGTCTGACTTAGCTAGTGCAGGGGTAATGTTTTCTATCGATCCAGAAACTGGATTCAATAACATTATTTTGATTACAGGTGCGTGGGGATTGGGGGAAAATGTAGTTCAAGGCACTGTCAACCCAGATGAATTCCGTGTCTTTAAACCTTTGTTAAATCAACCATCACTGCAACCTATTGTCGAGAAAACCCCTGGTTCCAAGGAAAAAAAGCTGATTTATGCCCAAGGAACAAATCAACAGACTCGTCAGGTGGAAACCTCTCCTGCTGAACGCCAATCTTTAATTCTGAGAGATTCGGAAATTCTGCAATTGGCACAATGGGCAAAACGCATTGAATCTCATTACGGTAGACCAATGGATATTGAGTGGGCAAAAGATGGTACTACAGGAGAGTTATTTATTGTCCAAGCTAGACCAGAAACTGTCCAGTCTCGCCAGGGAGTAGGAATTCTCAAAACCTATGCACTCAAGCAGTCTAATAAACCAATATTAACTGGATTGAGTGTCGGAGCAGCGATCGCAACAGGTAAGATTTGTTTAATTGAAAGTGCCGAACAGATTGACCAATTTGAAGATGGGGCAATCTTAGTTACAAAAATGACTGACCCTGACTGGGTTCCTGTAATGAAACGAGCAGCAGGTATTGTTACCGATTCTGGAGGACGCACCTGTCATGCTGCTATTATCAGTCGTGAATTAGGAATTCCCGCAGTTGTCGGGACGCTCCGAGCAACCCAATTATTGCAACAGCATCAGGAGATTACCATTTCTTGTGCGGAAGGAGATAGAGGACACATTTATAATGGCATTTTAGAATACGAGCAATCAGAAGTCAGTTTAGAGGGCATCCCAGAAACTAAGACTCGTATCATGATGAATATTGCCAGTCCTGCAACAGCTTTTAAATGGTGGAAGTTACCAGTTAATGGTATTGGTTTAGCGCGGATGGAATTTATCATTAATAACCTGATTAAGATTCATCCTCTCGCCTTAATTCATTTCGAGCAGCTAAAAGATCGAGAAGCCAAGCAGCAAATTCGTGCTATAACCCAGGGATATAAAGATAAAAAAGCCTATTTTGTAGATTTGTTGGCGCAGGGAATTGCCAAGATTGCTGCTTCTCAGTATCCTGAACCAGTAATTGTCAGGATGAGTGATTTTAAAACTAATGAATATGCGGATTTAATTGGGGGAAGACAATTCGAGCCATCGGAAGCCAACCCAATGCTAGGATTTCGCGGTGCTTCTCGTTATTACAGTCCTCGTTATCGGGAAGGATTTGCTCTAGAGTGCCAAGCAATTAAGCGGGTACGGGAGGTAATTGGTTTGGATAATGTGATTATTATGATTCCCTTCTGTCGTCGCTTGCAGGAAGCCGATCGAGTGTTGGAAGTTTTGGCGGAAAATGGACTAACACGGGGAGAAAATGGCTTACAAGTTTATGTCATGTGCGAAGTTCCCTCCAATGTGGAGTTAGCAGCCGAATTTTCTCAACGGTTTGATGGTTTTTCCATCGGTACTAATGACTTGACCCAGTTAGTGTTAGGCATAGACCGAGATTCTGAAGAGTTGGCAGAATTATTTGACGAGCGGGATTTAGCAGTCAAGCGGATGATTCGTCGCCTAATTAAAACGGCTCATGAGCAAGGTCGTAAAGTGGGCATTTGTGGTCAAGCTCCTTCCGATCATCCCGATTTTGCCACTTTTTTGGTGGAAGCAGGAATTGACTCAATTTCCCTGAATCCTGATAGTGCGATCGCAGTCAAACAGCAAGTAGCGCAGACGGAAGCGAAGCTAGAGAACAGGCTGATTCCACGTCGGGCTGCGTGACGAAATCCCGACCAATTGGGATTTGATATTAATACAGACAAGTTAACCAACGAGACAACAGTTTAGTTCAAAAAGGATTCTACTAATGCAAGATGCAAAAGCTAATTATGCTAAATCTTCCCAGACCTCTGTCAGTTATTTCAGTGCGCTTTTTACTACCTTAATACTAATAATCGGGGGAATTACTGCTTATAGTCTCTGGCAATTGTCTCAAACTGAAGTGGAATCAAATCCAGTCCCAACCTTACCAGAAATAAAAACAGTAACGGCTTTAGGACATTTAGAACCTAGTGGTGAGGTAATACAAGTTTCTGCCTCCTCTTCTACTGAGCGAGTAGAAGAATTGCTAGTTAAAAAAGGCGATCGCGTAGCCAAAGGTCAAATAATTGCCATTTTAAATAGTCGCAATCGCCTACAAGCTGCCTTCAAATTTCATTTAATCTCTCGTGACTATGATCGACGCTTCAGACACAAAGATTGATGTATAGCAATCCTACAGGAAAATTAGTACAACAACAATGATATTCAAAGTCTTAAAAAATAGAACTCCTTTGGGTTGGCTACAACTCAAGCACGATAAGATGCGCTTGCTAACTGCATTATCAGGAATTGCTTTTGCAGATATTCTAATCTTTATGCAGTTGGGATTTAAAGATGCTCTTTATACAACTAATACTCAGTATCCTCGACAAATTCAGGGAGATATTGTTGTTCTCAGTAGTCAAGCAACTAATTTTAATAAACTATCTACTTTTCCGCGACGACGACTTTATCAGGCGATGGATATTCCTGGAGTGAAATCGGCAGAAGCTGTTTATCTTGGTTCTTTAGATTGGCGCAATCCTCAAACTAGAAAGAAAACCTCGATGATGGTAATTGGATTCGATCCAGATCGACCCGTTTTCGATCTACCAGAAGTTAACCGTCAATTAGATAAAGTCAAGATACCTAATACGGTTTTATTAGATCAAGCATCCAGGGGAGAATATCAAGAAGTTATTTCCCAAATCCAACAGGGTAAAACTTTAACCACAGAAATCGACAGAAACACAGTTACTATTACTGGTTTATTTCAAGTAGGTGCTTCTTTCCAAGATGATGGTGCATTAATTACCAGTGCTCAAAATTTTTTGCAGTTGTTTCCTAGAAGACAAGTAGGAACAGTTAGTTTAGGAGTAATTAACCTAAAAGACGGGTACAATCTTGAAGATGTGAGAACTTATTTAAACGCCTATCTGCCCCAAGACATTCGTGCTTTTACTTATCAAGAATATGTAGAGTTTGAGCTTAATTATATCCAAACTAGTTCAGCGATTGGCTTTATTTTTGGTCTGGGTACTGCCGTAGGTTTGATTGTCGGCATTGTAATTGTTTATCAAGTGCTTTCTACCGATGTCAACGATCATATGGCAGAATATGCCACATTTAAAGCGATGGGCTACCGAAACTTCTATTTACTTGGTGTGGTGTTTGAAGAAGCGATTATCTTAGCTTTTATCGGATTTGTTCCTAGTGTAGCGATCGCTTCAGGACTATATCGCTTAACGGCAATAGCGACAGCTTTACCCTTAGTCATGCCAGTATCTAGAGTCATTTTAGTACTGATCTTAACCATTATGATGTGTACTGTTTCAGGTGCGATCGCCACCCGCAAACTTCACTCAGCCGATCCAGCAGATATTTTCTAAACAGGACAGAGTTATCATGCAAAATTCTACTAACCAAAAACCA
>JAAUYD010061898.1_pt1 | contig 19087 bp, 16 predicted proteins | sample 7278101 | NCBI WGS metagenome assembly JAAUYD01 (sample SAMN14350128, study PRJNA611818) | marine sediment metagenome | isolation source: surface marine sediment (0.6m) | place: French Polynesia: Moorea | collected 2018-08
ATCTTTATTGCGCCCGACAATGTGTACGTAGCCGTCGGCATCAATCGTGCCGAGATCGCCCGTGATGAAGAAGCCGTCCGCGCGCAGCTCCGCTGCTGTCTTCTCCGGCATCTGCCAATAGCCCTTGAAAACATTCGGACCCCGCACCTCGATCTGCCCGACGGTATCAACCGGCAGCCCGTCCCCGGTCTTGGGGTCCGTGACTTTCAACTCAACACCGGGGAGCGGAAAACCAACCGTCCCCGCCCGGCGCTCGCCATCATAGGGATTGGATGTGTTCATATTGGTCTCCGTCATCCCATAGCGCTCCAGGATACGGTGCCCTGTGCGTTCCTCGAAGCGGACATGCGTCTCGGCCAGAAGCGGCGCGCTGCCGGAAACGAAGAGGCGCACGTGTTGCACAAGATCCGCCGTGAAGCGCGGGTCATCGAGAAGGCGCGTGTAGAAGGTCGGCACTCCCATCATCGACGTTGCGCGGGGGAGTGCTGCGATGATCTGATCGAGGTCGAATTTCGCAAGGAAAATCATGGACCCGCCGGCGATCAGCGTGATGTTTGTGGCAACGAAAAGCCCGTGCGTATGAAAGATCGGCAGCGCGTGCACGAGAACGTCATCCGAGGTAAACCGCCAGTAATCGGCGAGAGTTTCGGCATTGGACAAAAGGTTTGTCTGGGTCAGCATCGCGCCTTTTGAGCGACCGGTCGTGCCCGAGGTATAGAGGAGGGCCGCCAGATCCTCGCCGCTGCGATCGACCGTCGTGAACTCTGCGGGTTGTTCAGCGGCGTGGTCGCGCAGGCTTCCACTGCCGTCTGCGTTGAGTGTCATGAGTTCCGCACCCAGCTTGTAGACCACAGGCAACAGCGCGCCGGCCTTGGTCCCATCGCATATGACAAGTCGCGCGCCACTGTCCTCGATGAAGTAGGTGAGTTCATCGGTTGTGTAGGCGGTATTGAGCGGCAGGAAGATCAACCCCGCCTGCAGACACGCGGCATAGAGCGCCAACGCTTCCGGGGACTTCTGGACCTGCGCGGCAACGCGGTCTCCCGGGGCAAGCCCGGCGGCCACAAGTGCATGCGCAAACCGGGCTGTCTTATCCAGAAAGGCCCGGTGTGTCAGGGTTGTCCCGTCCACCAGGTGCAGAAACGGCGTATCTTGCCCGGCATGGCGCTGAAAAAGTGCGTCGAACAAGGGGTTCGCCATGGGATCAGTTCCTTATGCTGGGATTGTCTCGGCTTGCGCTGCCAGGGAATGTACTTCGGGCGACGCGATGACCTCATGCCCCGTTGCATAGCGCTCGTGGTTTTGCGCAACCCTGTCAAGATCGTAGAGGTAACTCACCATTACACCGGCCGATTGCGCCATCCCTTTGGCCGATTTATCGGCATTTGCATGGACTGCGTACACCTCTGCACCGTTGCCAAGATGGAACCGCGTCACCGGATCGCGGGGGCGCCCATCCGGCCGCTTGGCTTCCAGAAGGTATTGTGCTGCGAGCACAGGCATCCGGTCTGGCTCGGGCGCGGTCTCCAGCCATGTCATCAGGCCGGGGATCGGGGACAGCGTGACAAAGGTTGTAAGCCCCGGCAGCACGACAGAGAGATCCGCGGCCACCTGCTTGATGAGAGAGTTCCCGAAGGAGATGCTTGCAAGTCCCTCCTGACAGTTCGAGATCGAGTAGAAGACGGCCGTGTTCGCGGCCTCAGGTGCCAGTTGCGTGCGGGTCTCGCTCAGCACCGATTGGATGGAGGTCGGAACGCCATCTGTCAGCGCAACCTCGACAAAGATCAGCGGCTCGTCAGGCATCGACGGATGGAAAAACGCAAAGCACCGCCGGTCTGCAGGAGCCAGCCGCCGCCGCAGATCCTCCCAACTGTCTATGGTGTGGACGGCCTCATAGGCGATGATCTTTTCAAGGATATGGGCAGGGCTTTCCCAGGTGATCGGGCGCAGCACCAGAAAGCCGCGATTGAACCACGACGCAAAGAGATGTCGGAAGTCCAGATCCAGCGCCTGCAGGGCCGGCTCGCTTTCGCCAAGGCGCAAGAGGTCAGCGCGCATGCCGACAAGCACGCCGGTTGCACCGGGCACCTGGTTGAGACGTCTGATGAGCTCCTGCCGTTGGGGCTCCGCCGCTGCCATGAAGGCCCGGTAGGTTGTCTTTGAGGGCGACGCCTCATAGGCCGCCAGACTGTCCCGCACGGCGTTGGGTGCAATGTTCATGGCCGTTGCGAGATGGACAAAAAGGCCCTGCTTCGCGGCATCGTCCATTGCGGTGTAGCGGTCCAGGATCTGGCGAGCCATCGCCAGTCCCGAGGTCTCGCCCGCAGCGCTGACGAGGCTTGCTGCCAGCTCCTCCACCGACCGGTCATCCTGCGTCGCCGCTGGTGTCTTGTGACGCCGCTCAAAGACCGTGGACAGAAGATCGGCGAAAAGGCTCACAGTCCCGGCCCCATCACCGCATTGGGGAGCCACGTGGCGAGGCCCGGGAAGATGCAGAGAAGGATGATCGCGATCACCATGCAGGCCACGAACGGGAGTGAGCCGACCAGGATCGTCCTCAACGAGATGTCAGGGGCTATCCCGTTGATCACATAGAGGTTCAGGCCAACAGGCGGCGAGATCAGCCCGATCTCCATGTTGATCGTCAGGATAACCGCGAACCAGATCGGGTCGAAACCGGCGGCTGTGATGATCGGCAACAGGATTGGGGCTGCCATCAGGATCACGGCGACGGGCGGCAGGAAGAAGCCCGCGATCAACAGAAAGACATTGATCGCGCCCATCAGCACCCAGCGGTTCACGTCAAGTGTGCCGATCCATTCCGCGATGGATTGCGTGATGAAGAGGCTCGACAGCATGTAGCTGAAGACCCCGGCAGCCGCGATGATGAAGAGGATCATCACGGACTCCTTGGTGCTGTCCCGCAGTACGACCCAAAGATCCTTCGGGTTCCAGAGCTTGTAGATGAGCATTGCAATCAGGAGGCAGAGGAGCGCACCGACCGCCGCCGTCTCGGAGGGCGTTGCGATGCCGCCATACATGGCATAGAGGACGCCGATGATGATGGCGATGAAGGGCAGAACCCGGGGCAGGATCTCGAACCTTTGCCTCCAGGTGTAGTTTCCGGAACTGAGAACGGCCGCATCGCCGGAGCGCCAGGTCGAGTAGAGCGACCAGGCCATGAAGAGGCCGACCAGAAGCAGGCCCGGAATGACACCTGCCAGAAACAGGCGGCCGATCGAGGTCTCGGTCGCGATCCCGTAGACGATCATCGTCACAGAAGGTGGGATCAGGATACCAAGCGTGCCGCCAGCGGCGATCGACCCTGCGGCGACACCGTCAGGATAACCGCGCTTTCGCATCTCGGGAATGCCCATCTTTCCGATGGCCGCACATGTGGCGGGCGACGAGCCCGACATGGCCGCAAACAGCGCGCAGGCTCCGAGATTCGAGACCACCAGCCCGCCTGGCACACGCGTTAGCCAGCGCTCCAGTGCTTCGTAGAGGTCGGCACCTGCGCGCGTTGAGGCAATCGACGCGCCCATGATGATGAACATGGGGATCGACAGAAGTGCGAAATTGTCGAGCTTTCCGAACAGGATCTCGGGCATCAGCTCAAGCGAGCGCACGCCGTCGAAGATGATCAGAAACCCCGCTGAGACAATCAGAAGCCCAATCGCTACAGAGACACCGGAAAAGAGCACAAGAATCGTCGCCAGCGCAACAAGCGCGCCGAGAAGCAGGGGGTCCATCAGCCGGCCTCCAGACCGAAGGGTTTATCTATTCCGAGAAGGACGGCCACAAGATCTGCGATCAACTGCAGGAGAAGCAGACCAAAGCCGATGGGCAGAGCCAGATACGGAATCCACAGCTTGACGCCCCAGACCGTATCCGAGCGCCAGCCCCGTTCCCATGCGAAGTGCCAGTACTCGTAGCCATACCACAGCATGACCGCGACAATCACAATGGACAGGCTGAGCGTCACGATACAAAGCACGAAGCGCGCCGGTCGGGGGAGGGAAAGCGGGATCAGGTCGACGTTTACATGTCCCCGCAACCGCTGGACATAAGGCAGCCCGACCAAGGTCGCCCCGATGACGAGGTAGACGACAGCCTCGGTCTGCCAGACGGTTGAGCCGTTTAAAACGAAACGGATGAAGATCATCTGGCAAGTGATTGCAACAGCAGCCACAATCATCGCTGCCGAACACCAGCCGGCGACTGTGGAAATCGCTGCGACAGTGCGCAGGAAGATATTGTGACCGGTCTGCGCGACGGCAGCCGAGCTCTGGCCCGCCATGGGCGTCTCCTCGCTTTAGGAAGGGGGTGGGGCGGCGTCAGACCGCCCCTCGTGTTTCAGCTCACTCGACGGCCAGCGCCATGTCGAGCAGTGCCTGACCATCCGGCACCTCGTCGACAAATGCCTTGTAGGACGTCTCCATCGCAATGGCGCGCCAGGCCTCGAAATCGTCCGCCGTCATCTCGGCGATTTCGACGCCAGCCTCGCGGAACACGTCAACTGAGGCCGCGTCCTGCTTTTTGGCTTCCTCAAGGTAGTAGGCTTCGGCCTTCTCGGCCCCGGCGAGAAGTGCGGCCTGCTGTTCCTCCGTCAGGCCATCGAAGGTCGACTTGTTCATCAGAAGCGGCTGATACATGAACCAGAGAGCGACATCGGAGGCGGGCGTGTAGCAGGACACCTGCTCGTAGATCCGATACGACACGAAGGACGATGAGGACGTATTCGCTGCGTTCAGAACGCCCGTTTGCATCGCGTTGTAGATCTCGGATGACGCCATAGAGGCAATCGAGGCGCCCGCACCGGCCAACATCTGCTCAAAGGCCTTCCCGGCGGCCCGTGTCTGAAGACCGGCCACGTCGTCGGGGCCGGTGATGCACTTGTCCTTGCCGGCAAATCCTCCTGCGAGATAGCCGTGGACCAGTACCATGACATCATCGGCGGCCATTTTCTCCTCAAGCGCCTCCATGAAGGGGCTCTCCGAGAGGCGTGCGGCGTGATCATGGTTCTTAACCAGGCCTGGCATCAGGGTCAGATTGTAGGCCGGCTGCTGCCCGCCCGCATAGCTGAGCGGCAGCACAGTCATATCCAGTTGGCCACGGCTGAGCGGCTTGTACTGCTCACGCGGCTTGAACAGCGACTTGGATCCAAAGATCTTGATGTCCAGACCGACATCCGCGGCGGCGACTTCTTCGGCGACGATCTCAGCGACCTTGTGGCGGATATCCTGATTTGACCACTGATGCGACAGGCGCAGTTCGGTTGCGGTTGCGGCCGTTCCGACCATCAGTGCGGCCACGGCGGCCGTCGTCAGCTTGATACTCATAGTGTCCTCCCGACTGGAATCGGTCCGATGTTTTCCCGGACATGGCGTCACACTTGGCGTTCTTGTTTTGAGAGTCAACATTTTTGTATACAAGAATGATCTTGTTGCATCCTGATGCGGCTGTGGTAAAAACAATCACATGGGGAAACGACGCGCTGACAGTATCGCAGAAGCTATCGAGGGGCTGATCTTCGACGGCACCTATTCCGACGGTGACCGTCTGGACGAAATCCGTCTGGCCGAGCATTTCGGTGTGTCGCGCACACCTGTCCGCGAGGCGTTTCAGCGTCTCGCGCTATCGGGTCTCGTTGAACAGATCCCGCGCCGCGGCGTTTTCGTTCGCCAGCCCGGCCCGGTTGAGCTGATCGAGATGTTCGAGGTGATGGCCGAGATCGAGGCTGTCTGCGGCCGCCTCGCTGCTTTGCGTATCTCGGATGCGGCGCTGTCGGAACTGCAGGACGCCAACCGCAAATGCCGGGCGGCGGTTGAGGCACAGGATGCAGATGGCTACTACCGCGAAAACGAGCGCTTCCACCGCATCATCTATGCGCAATCCGGAAACAGCTTTCTGGAGCAGGAGGCACTGCGCCTCCACAAACGCCTGAAGCCCTTCCGCCGCCAGCAGCTCAGACTGCGGGGACGAATGAGACAGTCCATGGCTGAGCACGAGGATGTGGTCACGGCCCTGACCGAGGGCGACGCAACAAAAGCCGCCGACGCCCTACGCCGGCATGTCGCCGTACAGGGCGAGAAGTTCCACCACCTGATGGCAAGCCTGAAGCCTGCGGCGGAGTAGGTTTCCATCAGGCGATGGCGACCGTGTGGGAACATCAATGAGCAAGGTATTTGCTGACGGCATTCGCTTTGACATATAATTTTGCGCGATTAGTGTTCTGAATAATCAATCATTAATTGAGCGGAGGCGTAGTGATGGAATTCCTTGAATCGGTCAAAGATCTTGCGAAGCGGGTGAAGGTTGCTCGCGACACAGCCCAAACAGAAGAGGCGACGAAAACTTCCGTGGTCCTGCCCTTCATTCGAGCTCTGGGCTTTGATGTGTTTGATCTCGACGAAGTTGTTCCGGAATTCATTGCGGATGTAGGTGTAAAGAAGGGCGAGAAGGTTGATTTCGCACTCAAGATTGACGGTGAAATCGTCATGCTGATTGAGTGCAAGCCGATCGCAACAGACTTGAGCAAAAGTCAGTTCACTCAGCTATATCGCTATTTTTCGGTCACCGAAGCCCGCGTCAGCATCCTTACGAACGGCCGGGAGATCTGGTTTTTCTCGGATATCGACGAGCGGAACCGGATGGATAGTCGACCGTTCTTTCGTTTCGACCTCGAAGCGTTCGACGATCACGATGTCAAGGAACTGGCGAAGTTTCAAAAGCAGCTCTTTAGTGTCGATGGTATTCTCGAGACTGCTTCCAGTCTGAAATATACAACTGCGGCAGCCACTTATCTGAAATCCCAGATGGAAAGCCCGGATGATGAGTTCCTCAAGCTTGTGGGACGTCAGATCTACGACGGGATGCTGACAAAGTCTGTTCTTGACCAACTCCGCAGTCCAGTGAAGAGCGCCCTGGCTCAGATCGTTCGCGACCGGATAGAAGACCGTTTGAACATTGCTTTGTTCGGTAACGACGAGGCCGTGACGCAGCCAGAGGGCGGACCGGACAAAGCGTCAGACATCGTCACGACCGAGGAAGAGATACAGGCGTTCCACATAGTGCAGGCGATTGCGGCGAAAGAAATTGATCTACACCGTGTCACAATTCGAGACTCTAAGACCTACTGCAGTGTCTTTGTGGACGACAACAATCGCAAACCGGTTGCACGCTTCTACTTCAATTCGAAGAGCGTCAAGTACCTCGGATTGTTCGATGATCAGAAGTCTGAAACGAAAGTTCAGATCGCTGACAGCTCAGATATCCTGAAACACGAGAATGAGCTGCTTGAGGCTGTCAGGGCCTATGCGTAGCCCCAAGGTCATGATTTCCTGCCCCACAAATCATACTCGCTCGCCCCGTCGACCGTGACGCTGAGGATCTGGCCGGGCGTCAGGTCTTCGAAATTCTCGTCTATGAAGAGATTGCCGTCGATCTCGGGCGCGTCGGCTTTTGTGCGACACGTCGCTCCATCCTCGTCGATCTCGTCGACGATGACGTCAAGTTTTTGGCCGACTTTGGCCGCCAGCTTGGTGGCGCTGATCGCCTGCGCCTTTTCCATGAACCGCTCCCACCGCTCGGCCTTGATTTCGTCGGGCACATGGTCGGGCAGGGCGTTGGCGCGGGCACCTTCGACGTTTTCGTATTGAAAGCAGCCAACGCGGTCGAGCTGCGCTTCGTCCAGCCAGTCGAGAAGGGTCTGGAACTCCTCTTCGGTCTCGCCAGGATAGCCCACGATAAACGTCGAGCGCAGCGTGATCTCCGGGCAGATCTCCCGCCACTCGGCAATGCGGTCCAGCGTCTTTTCCGCCGCGGCTGGGCGGGCCATACGGCGGAGCGTCTCCGGATGGGCGTGCTGAAAGGGGATGTCGAGATAGGGCAGGATCAACCCCTCACCCATCAGCGGGATCAGCTCCCGCACATGGGGGTAGGGGTAGACATAGTGCAGCCGCACCCATGCGCCGAGGCTTCCGAGTTCCCGCGCAAGGTCGGTGATATGGCTCCGCACCTCGCGCCCATGCCAGTCATGCACATCGTGCTTTCGGTCCACCCCATAAGCGGATGTGTCCTGGCTGATCACCAGAAGCTCCTTTACGCCTGCCTCCACCAGACGCTCGGCCTCGCGAAGGATGGCGTGAGCAGGGCGCGACACCAGCCGCCCCCGCATGTCCGGGATGATGCAGAACCGGCACTTGTGATTACAGCCTTCAGAGATCTTCAGGTAGCTGTAATGGCGGGGCGTCAGCGTCACACCGGAGGCCGGCAGCAGGTCCACAAACGGGTCCGGGGCAGGGGGCACGGCCGCATGGACCGCGTCGAGTACCTGCTCGTATTGGTGGGGGCCGGTGACTGCCAGAACACTCGGATGCGCGCCGGTGATGTACTCAGGCTCAGCTCCCAGACAGCCCGTAACGATGACCCGGCCGTTTTCCGCCAGCGCCTCGCCAATCGCATCGAGGCTTTCGGCCTTTGCGCTGTCAAGGAACCCGCAGGTGTTCACGATAACCGCCTCGGCGCCCGCATAGTCGGGGCTGATTGCATAGCCCTCGGCCCTCAGGCGCGTCAGGATCCGCTCGCTGTCGACCAGCGCTTTCGGACAGCCAAGTGAGACCATGCCGATCGTTGGCTGGCCAGAGCGGCGCGCCTCCGGCACCCGGGCGGCGGCCAGGTCGGGGCGTAGATTGGGCGGGTTTTGTGTCATGCGAGGGGTTTGGCTGAGCGGGCCGCCCTTTTCAAGCGACTTCCTTCGCGTAATTTGTGCATCACGCCTTGCAGTTTGCCGGGTTTTTCGCCTTACTTTCGGGTAAGCCCTGCAAATCCGGCGCCCGAGTTGGCGAGAGAGACTGAGATACTTGTCCTGCGTTCCGATCCAAAGCCCCAAATCGTAACGAGGTTTGCGTATGAGACTTCAGACCGTTTTCCTCTGCGCTGCGGCGCTGGCCAGTCTTGGTTCGGCGGCCGTTTCGCAGGAGGTGCGCCTCAGCCTTCCGGACGGCACGCTCTCGCTGACAGGGGCGCTGCAATCCTTTGACGGTCAGGACTATTTGGTTGCCACGCGGATTGGCCTGATCCGAATTCCGGCCCGCGACGTTGTGTGTGAAGGGGACGGCTGCCCTAAGCCTGAACCGGAAAGCCCCACAACAGCGTTCGAGTTCGACATCTCGGGCTCTGACATCATGATCCAGGAACTGGTGCCCGATTTTCTGGAGCATTACGCGTCGCTCGCCGGGGCCGAGTTCTCCCGAGGTGGTAGTGACGAGGCGGGCTGGAATTTTACGTTCACGCGACCCGACAGTGGCGCAGTCGTGGCGCGCATTTCGGCGACGTCCGAGGGGTCGACTGCCGGCATTCAGGATCTGATCGACGGACGGACCGTTATGGCCTTGAGCACCCGTCCCATCCGTGACGAGGAAGCAGCCGCCCTTGTGCCGGGCGGTCAGGACGAACTCAGGGCAAGGAACCTAGAGATGGTCGTGGCCACCGACGGTCTGGTCGTCGTGGCCGATCCCAGTCTGGGGGTCACAGAGATTTCCCTTGAGGATGTGGCGCGCGTCTATTCGGGCGAGATCAGGAACTGGAGCGAGCTTGGAGGGCCAGACCGCCCGGTTGCGCCCTTCGCGAGGGAAAGGGGATCCGGGACGCGCGATGCCTTTGAGGCGCTTGTGATGGAGCCATTCGGTCGGGAGGTTGCAGCACGGGTCATCGGCATCGACAACGATCTTGGGATCGCCAATGCCGTGATGGCCTTTCCAGGCGCGATCGGCGTGACGAGCTTTTACAACCGCGACACGGCGCGGGCGCTGGCCATTGCCGAGCCCTGTGGGCTGGTCGCCGAACCTGACGCGTTCAGTATCCAGACCGGGCGCTATCCGTTGACCCGCTACTTGTATGCTTATCGCAGCCCGGGCAACGCAACCGAGTTCTCTGACAGGCTGATCGGATATCTTCAATCCCAGCAGGGGCAGGAGGCGCTGACGGGTCTCGGCTATGTGGGTCAGCGGATCACCAACGAGGGGCTGGAGGAGCAAAAGGCGCGTCTCGCCCAGGCCATGGCCAACCCGCCGAGCGAGGCCGAGATCCCCTTGCTGCGCGACATGATCGAGACGTTGATTTCCGCGCAGCGTCTCTCCCCCACTTTCCGCTTCAGGGAACGCTTCGGGGAGGACAAGCTGGCGGCTGAGAATGTTCGGCGGCTGGCAAACGAGCTCTCCGCCGGCACCTACGATGGGCAGGAGATCCTTCTTGTGGGCTTCACGGACAATACAGCGGACAGCCCCGAGGCCGCACAGACAGAAAGCCAGCGGGAAGCAGATCTGATCCGAGAGACCCTGCTTGCCGCGGCCCCGGACCTCGCCAATCGCCCTGAGCTTGCGCTGAGCGCTGTCGGGTACGGTGCGCTCGCCCCTCTGGCCTGTAACGGCACACCGCAGGGCGAAGCAATCAATCGCCGGGTCGAAGTATGGACGCGGGACATTCGTCTGAGCAGGTGACGCGCTGAGCGGCCCATCGACGGCCCGGTGAAATCGTCTTTTTTTTGAGAGGCTTAGCTGACGAACCCGCCCGATGGCCTTCAAACCGGCACGGGGGCATCTGGCTTGATCCGATCCATCACGATCTGCGAATGCACGCGGCTGACGGCGGGGTGGGGCAGCAGGACATTTTGGACGAGCATGTTCAACTCGGCCAGATCATGGGTGAAAATTCGAAGCAGATAGTCGGCCTCGCCGGTCAATGTCCAAGCACCGACAATCTCGGGCCTGGTGCGCGTGAGCTTGATAAAGTCCGATGCATTCTCGGCTGTGTGCGTGGCCATGGCGACTTGCATGAAGGCCTGCACGGTCAATCCAAGTCTCACCGGATCGAGCGTTGCCCGATAGGCTGAGATCAGACCCTCCGCTTCCAGACGCTGGCGCCGCCTGCCGATCTGAGAGGGGGACAAATGCAGCTGATCGGCAAGTTCCTGTGCGGTCAGACGGGCATCTTTCTGGAGGAGACGAAGCAGTCCCCTGTCAATTGAGTCGAGCGTGATCGTGTCCATGGATGCGGGATCTCGGCGTAATTTTGAGGATCGACGAAATATTTATGCACGCAGTCTCATTTGCGCAATCGATTTTGCGCACCCCTCGCGCGACTGCGTGACTAGTGTTCGCACATCCAACAGGGAGGTTTTTCATGGGTCCGTTCCCGCACGACGCGCCGAAATCGACAATCAGTGAACAAAACCCTGCGGGGACTGACGGGTTCGAGTTCGTCGAGTTTGCTCATGAGAGCCCGGAAGAGCTGGAGACGCTCTTCACCAAGATGGGCTATGTGAAGGCTGCCACCCACAAAACCAAAGCAATAAGTCTCTGGAAACAGGGCGATATTACCTATGTTGTCAACGCCGAACCGGGCTCGTTCGGGATGCGTTTTGCCGATGAGCATGGGCCCTGCGCGCCGTCGATGGCGTGGCGTGTCGTCGATGCGCAGCATGCCTTTGACCATGCCGTCGCACAGGGCGCCGAGCCCTATACCGGCGACGGCAAGGTGCTCGATGTGCCGGCGATTGTCGGCATCGGCGGGAGCCTGATCTACTTCGTCGATCAGTATGGCGGCGACGCGAACCCATACGCCGCGGAATATGACTGGGTCGAGGGCGTGCCTGCGAAGCCTCGGGGCGTGGGCTTCTACTACCTCGATCATCTGACCCACAACGTCCATAAGGGCAACATGGACAAATGGTTCAATTTCTATGGAAAATTTTTTAATTTCAAACAGATACGCTTCTTTGATATCGAGGGTAAGTATACTGGGCTCTATTCTCGTGCCTTGACGTCACCATGTGGCAGGATCCGAATTCCGATCAATGAGGACCGGGGCAAGAAGGGCCAGATCGTGGAGTATCTGAAACGCTACAAAGGCGAAGGGATCCAGCACATCGCAGTGGCGACGGACAACCTGTACGACGCGACCGATGCAATCGCCGAAAATGGCATCCGCTTCATGCCAAAGCCGCCGGAAACCTACTACGATCTGAGTTACGATCGGGTTAAGGGCCATGATGAACCGATCGACCGGATGAAGAAACATGGCATCCTCATCGACGGCGAGGGGGTGGTCGATGGTGGGGAGACGCGCATCCTCCTCCAGATCTTCTCGAAGACTGTGATCGGCCCGATCTTCTTTGAATTCATTCAGAGAAAGGGCGATGACGGTTTCGGCGAAGGCAACTTCAAGGCGCTGTTCGAATCCATCGAGGCGGACCAGATTGCGCGCGGCGTGCTGGACGAGACCGACGCCGCCTAAGTCTCTGAAAAACAAGGCGCGCCCCGTATCCTGGGGCGCTTAGCTGCCGTATCCTCCCCCAAAACAGCGAGTTTGCGTGTTGTGCGTCCAAACTACGTGCCGTTGAGAGGGAGGGTTAACAATGCATAAACAAACCGTATTGTTGTTGGGCAGCGGCCCGAACGTTGTCGAAGCGGTAGACTGGCCCCGCAAGCCGTTCGACTCCATCGTCGCGATCAACAATGCCTGGCGGGTGCGCACCGACTGGAACTATTTGATTTACCCGGAAGATTTCCCGGAGGGGCGGCGCCCAGAGACAGTCAGGGCGAACCAAAGGCACGTGATCCACAAGGATTTCGTTCCCGCACAGAACCGCTTTGGCGGCTTTGTCTTTGCCGGGGGAACCATGGCCTTTACGGCTGCCTATTGGGCGCTCTCAGCGCTCTCGCCCCGTGTGATGGCGTTCATGGGCTGCGACATGGTCTATCCGAAAGGTGACCAGACACATTTCTACGGCACTGGCTCGGCCGATCCCTTGAGAAAAGACGTTACACTTCAATCGCTTGAGGCCAAGGCGGCGCGGTTGATGGTGCTGGCGGCCGAGATGGGATGCACGTGTGTGAACCTCTCTTCGGATGAAAGCCGGCTGGTGTTCCCGCGGGAGACACCTTTGGGCCTGACCATTTCCGAGCCGGAGCTGCCCGTCTTTGACCGGGACAGCGTGATGGCATTGTTGGCGGAAGAGGCAGATCTTGGGTATTTCGTGCCGTCGGGGCGCTACTGGGAGGTTGCGGACAGGTTTGATGCGCGCCGATTGGCCGAAATCGACGATGCGTGGCTGGAATTGGCCGCAACGGCCGAACAGCTTATGGTTCCGCGTCAGGTATTGACCCAATTGACGGTCAACTGAGGGTTGCGCAGGCCTGTTTGAATTTGTCTAAGCTGTTGATTTCGCGCGCTTCCCCAGGCGAAAGGAAGCGCGCGGCCTCGTAGTATCGGGTGTTATCACCGGCCCGGTTCCAGCGGCCGAATATGGCGAAGCTGGCGGGCCCGTCCTCAACAAACCGAAAGCCGCAGATCGCCCCGCCCGGCAGATCCTGGGCGGCGAGCGTCTCGCGCCCGGACCCTGTGATGTGGCGCAGGAAACACGCATCGTTGCCGGTTCGACACGCCGGGATTCCGTACAGAATCTGTACAGAAACCGTCTGGCACCTCGGCGTGATCGTCGCGCAGTCGCGCAGCAGGCCGGCCTCGACCGCACTGGCCGAGGCGCCGACCTCCGGTCCGCCACCGGCCGGGCCGCAAGCGGCGAGGACGAAGGCGAGAGCCGGGCCCCGCATCAGGAGGCCTGCTTCTGCTCCGGGTGCTTACCGAGGATGATCATGCCGAGGAGGTCATCCTCGGTCACATCCGCGATGTTCACCGTGCCCACGAGCTGGCCGTTCTTCATCACGCTCGCCCGGTCGCACATCGCCATCACCTGGTGAATGTCGTGGTCGATCAGGAAGATGCCGAGGCCCTGTTTCTTGAGCTCCTGGATCAGATCGGCGACCATCTGGGTTTCCTGCACGCCGAGCGCTGCGGTGGGCTCGTCCATGATCAGAATCTTGGCATTGAAGTAGACGGCCCGCGCAATCGCCACCGACTGCCGCTGACCGCCAGAGAGCGCCGAGACCGGTGCCGAGAAGCGGCGGAAGTTAGGGTTGAGCCGCGCCATGATCTTCCGCGTCTCGGCTTCCATCTGGGCATCATCCACGAGACCAAGGGGTGTCACAAGCTCGCGCCCCAGAAACAGATTCGACGCCGCATCGAGATTGTCGGCCAAGGCGAGGTACTGATAGATCGTCTCGATCCGGTAGTTCCGGGCGTCGCGCGGATTGTTGATCGACGCCTTCTCGCCATTTATGAAGATGTCGCCACCGTCGCGGGGCAGGGCCCCCGACAGCATCTTCATGAGGACGGATTTGCCCGCGCCGTTATGGCCGAGCACGCCGACCACTTCGCCCGGGTAGAGATCGATCGTGACATGGTCGACAGCCCGGATGCCGCCGAAGGCTTTTTGCATGTCGCGCATTTCAACAAGGGGGGCTGTCATGTGCGGTCTCCCGTGCGGCGGCGATAGATGATGTCGATCAGGACTGCGATGACGAGCACGGTGCCGACAACGATGTTCTGGAAGGGTGCTTCGACACCGACCATGGCCATGCCGGATTGCAGTGATTGCATGATGAGTGCGCCGAGGATCGCGCCGTAGATCGTCCCGACCCCACCTGACAGGGCGGTGCCCCCGATGACCGCGGCGGCAATCACCCGCAACTCGTCCAGCGTGCCGATATCGTTGGAGTGAAACGTCTGGCGGGCTGATGCGACGATGGCCGACAGGGCGCAGAGGAAACCCATGATCGCAAAGACCTTGACGGTCAGCATGCGTGTGTCGATGCCCGACAGTGTCGCTGCGTCCGGGTTGCCCCCGGCCGCGAAGATGTAGCGGCCGAGCCGCGTGCGTCGGGCAATCATGGTCATGGCAATTGCGACGACGATCAGCAGAAAGACCGAGATCGGGAGGCCGTATCCGGCGGTAAACCCTTCTGGCATGATCTCGCCCCGTGCCTCGAACATCCGCGCGAGCCGGCGCTCCGGGATCTCGTAGGAGTTCAGGATGGCGATGAAGCCAAGGATTGCGGCCCCGACAATGCCGCCGAGCAAAAACTCGGCCCAGACCGGCTTGACCGGGAACTCATGTGAGATCTTTGTGCGGCGCGCGTTCCAGAGGGCGTAGATTGCAGCCGCAACGGCAATGACGCCGACAATCCAACTCCAGGTCTCGCCAAGCGTGCCATTGATGCCGCCGAACAGCTGGAAGTTCTGATCGAGGGGACCGATTGTCTGGCCGGTCGTCAGATACCAGGACACGTTCCGCCAGACGAGCAGGCCGCCGAGGGTGACGATGAATGCCGGGATTGTCAGATAACCGATCAGCCAGCCGTGGAATGCCCCGATCAGAAGGCCCGTCAGCAGCCCAACAACGATGGCAATCGGCGCGGTCATGGGATGGTTGAGGCCGAGGCCGAGCCATTCCGGGGTCACGATCGTTTGCGTCACCGCCATCATCGCCGAGCAGGTTGCGAGCAACGCGCCAACCGAGAGGTCGATATTGCGGGTGACGATCACAAAGACCATTCCCGTCGCCATGATCGCGACCGAGACGGTCTGGATCGTCAGGTTGAAGACGTTGCGGGGCGTGAGGAAGCGCCCCTCGGTGATGATGTTGAAGACGAGGCACAAAACGACGAAGGCGCCGATCATGCCGAGAAGCCGTGTATCGAGCTCAAGCGAGGTGAAGAGGTTGCGCTTGGCAACGGTCTTCGGCTCGCTCAGGGCGCTATCGGACAAGGTTCACCTCCCAGTGTTGGTTCTCTGTCCCGCTTCTTTTTCGGCAGGACGGTCCCGGCATTCGGCTGGGACGACGGTTGTTTGGACTGGTGTCCGGCTCTCAGAGGCGCAGTCCGCCCCGTTCGGGCGGCGTTGCCCCGGCGCGGCGGCCGGGACAACGCGGTTCTTGGCGTGACCTAGTTGCAGGGCGCCGGGCCGCCGGAGACGCCCTGGCAGAGCGTCTCGAGCGGGATCCAGCCGGCATCGACAACGGTCGAGAGGTTGTCCTGCGTGATCGGCACAGGCTCAAGGAAGCGGGCGATCAGTTCAGTGCCGCCGGGGGAGGTCCACTTGGCCGCGCCGTCGATCATCGACATGTCGGTGCCCTGTGCCATGGCGACGGCAATCTCGCCGGCCGCGCGGCCGAGGTCGCGGGCGTCTTTCCAGACAGACACGGTCTGGGTGCCGAGGGCGACGCGGTTCAGTGCGGCATGGTCACCGTCCTGGCCGGAGACGGGGATCCCGTCCATGCCCTGAGCGGTCAGCGCCGCAACGGCGCCACCGGCGGTGCCGTCATTGGAGGCGACAACGGCATCGACCTTGTTGTCTTCCGCGGTCAGGATCTGTTCCATGTTGCGCTGGGCGTTGGCGGGCAGCCAGCCGTCCGTGTAGGCCTCACCCACAATGGTGATCTTGCCGGCGTCGATGGCTTCCTGCAGCACTTCCTGCTGACCGCCACGCAGGAAATCTGCGTTCGGATCGGTGGGGGAGCCCTTGATCATGACGTAGTTGCCTTCGGGCTGGGCTGCGAGCACGGCGCGGGCCTGCATCCGGCCGACCTCGATATTGTCGAAGGTCAGGTAGAAGGCGCGGGGGTCTTCGATCAGGCGGTCGTAGCCCACGACCGGGATGCCTTCATCGGCAGCGGCCTGGACTGCGGGGCCAATGGCCTGGGCGTCCTGAGCGAGAATGATCAGGGCATCTGCGCCTTGAGCAATGAGCGCCTCGACGTCTGATATCTGCTTGGACGAGGATGACTGGGCGTCGGCGGAGATATACTCGGCACCAGCGGCTTCGAGGGCTGCCTGGATGGCGGCTTCATCGGTTTTCCAGCGTTCTTCCTGGAAGTTGGACCAGCTGACGCCGACCGTGATATCCTGCGCCCAGCTTGCCGTCGCGAGCCCTGTGGACAGCGCCACAGCGGCAGCGATTTTGAATGCGTTCATTGAACGGCCTCCCTTGCGTTCTTGCGTTCCGGGTTGGTTGAGTTGTCACCCGATGGCGAAGTTATCCGATTAATTAATTTCATTGTCAAATTAATTTGACGAAAAACGTGTTCCGCACTAAGCAAGTGAGGCGGGTTTGGTGCGAGAACTTCGGAATTCTCGCCAAATCACAGCCAAATCACTGCTCTTATTTTTGCAGTGCAAAATAAAGTCGGGGCAAAACCGCCCCTCGGGAGAGTCGATCTGAAGCCGGAAGTGGAGACGACGCAAGCGCAATTGTCCGACAGCGGTCGGTCGAACGCCGTCTTGGTGCTGGAGACCATGCGGGCAACGCCAGAGATCGCGCGGATCGACATCTCACGCGAGACGGGGCTGAGCCCGGCCACTGTCACGTCCGTCACGTCCGAGCTGATGTCAGCCGGACTGATCGAGGAGGTGCCGCTCGGCCCCTCGGCCGAGCAGGGGCGGCGCGGACGGCCGCGGGTGAAGCTGCGAATCAGGGGTGATGCGCATCGGGTGGTGGGCACGAAGCTCGCTGACCGCTCCATCACCACCGCCGTGCTGGATTTCGCGGGCGAGACCCTGGCCGAGCGGGAGCATCCGCTGCCGGGCGGCATCACCGATCCGGAGCAGGTGGGCGCCGCGGTTGGCGCCGCTGTGCGGGAGCTTTGCGCAGCCAATGACCTGCGACTGAGCGAGATCTCGGCCGTGGGCCTCGGCGTGCCCGGTTTCGTCGACGGCCCCAAGGGTGTGGTCCACTGGAGCCGCGCCTTCGACCGGCGCGATGTCAATCTGAGGACTTTGCTCGCCGCCCATTTCGACTGTCCCGTGTTTGTTGATAACGACGCCAATCTGGTGGCGATGGCGGAGTTGTGGTTCGGGCTGGGGCGCGAAGTGCGGGATTTCATTGCGCTGACCCTGGAGAACGGGCTTGGCATGGGGATCGTGATCGATCGCAAGCTCTATCGCGGCTCTCGCCGGCGGGGGGCGGAACTGGGCCACACCAAGGTGGCGCTCGACGGGGCACTGTGCAGTTGTGGGCAGCGCGGGTGTCTGGAGGCTTACGTGGCCGAGTATGCGCTCTTGCGCGAGGCCGACCTGATCCTCGATCCCTCGATTGCCGATGCCGACCCCGACATCCGGATGGCGGCGCTCTATCAGGCGGCGGAGGAGGGCAACCCGCGCGCGCTGGAGATCTTTCGGCGGGCGGGGCGGATGCTGGGCCTCGGCCTCGCCAATGTCGTCAACATCTTTGACCCGACGCTGATCGTGATGTCGGGGAAGAGCATGCGCTACCGGTTCCTCTACGACGAGACGGTGCTGGCCGAGATGCGGGCCAACATCATCAAGGTCGATGACGATCCGCCAGAAGTGCATGTGCATGAATGGGGAGACCTTCTATGGGCAAAGGGTGCCGCGGCACTGGCGCTGGACGGGATTACCGATCTGGCCTTGGCCGCACTTGGGCGGGAGCCGCGCTCGGCTGCGGAATAGCGGTCACGGCGGCGGCCGATATCCCGGTCTTTGTCGATGCAACGGCAGTCTCGGGGCTGGACCACCGCTATGCCGGTGGTGAGGCTTACGTCGTGGGCGGCGGCGCTGCGGCTTTTGACTGCAACGACGACGGCCTGCCGGAGCTCGCGATTGCGGGCGCTGAGGCGCCGCTGGCCCTCTACCTGAATACCGGCAAGCCCGGTCGTCCGCCTCAGTTCGAGTTGCATGCGCCCCCGGGTGAGGTTGAGACGCTGGGCACGACCGGCGTCTATCCCCTTGATTTCGATGGCGACCAGGTGATGGACCTGATGGTTCTGCGCTTCGGTCGCAACGTCGCCTTTCGCGGGCTCGGCGATTGCTGGTTCGAGGATGCGACGGACGATCTCGGCCTGCCGGGCACGGAGGACTGGACGACCGCTTTCGCCGCCCATTGGGAGGCGGGGGCGGATCTGCCGACGCTCTTCATCGGCAATTACGTGCCCCGCGACCGCCCCTTGCAGGATCGGGAGAATTGCGAGCCGTCCTATCTGCTCCGCCCGGAGGGGGGGCGGTACGGGGCGCCGATCTCGCTTGGTGCGGGGGCGTGCACGTTATCGGCCCTGTTTGTCGATTGGTCGGGGCAGGGGCAGTTCGACCTGAGGCTCGCCAATGACCGGGAATACTACGACCGGGGTCAGTCTGAGCAGTTGTTCCGCCTGACGCCGGAGGGGCCGGTGTCG
>JAAUYD010036461.1_pt1 | contig 19077 bp, 24 predicted proteins | sample 7278101 | NCBI WGS metagenome assembly JAAUYD01 (sample SAMN14350128, study PRJNA611818) | marine sediment metagenome | isolation source: surface marine sediment (0.6m) | place: French Polynesia: Moorea | collected 2018-08
GCCAATGATGGCGATTACCCACGCCGCGATCGCAACCGCAGGCGCATCCTTACTCCTCGGCACTGCCCAGCCGCTACCCTTGGCGCTAGCCGTCCTAGGTAGCCAGCTGCCAGACATCGATACCACGACCAGCATCATCGGCCAGGTCTTTTACCCCATCAGCTCATGGATTGAAGACCGCTTTCCCCATCGCAGCGTTACCCATTCGCTGGTGGCGACGGCGGCGATTGCAGCAGTATCGCTGAGTCTGGGGGCTGCGCTAGGCGATATCAAGACAGCGGCGGCGATGCCCCTGGGCCATTTGTTGGCTTGCTTCTCCGATTGTTTTACCCGCCAGGGCGTGCAGCTGTTTTGGCCGGACCCCGCCTGGGCCATCAGCGTATCGAACCCAAGGCGACGGATACGGACGGGGGGACCGGCGGAGTATTGGGTGCTGGCGGTGGCCGTAGCGTTGTTACTGTTGGGTATTTGGTTAGCCGGTGCGGGTGGTGTGCAGACTCAGGTAAGTCAAGGACTCGGTCTGCGGGATGGTGCGATAGCGACGTATAACGCGAATGCCGCCAGCGCTGAAGTGTATGCAGAGATAGTCGGAGTATGGGCCGATGACCGCACCCGGGCGGATGACCGCTATCTGATATTAGATGCGGTGGGTAATGAGTTTGTGGTGACGGATGGCCAGGGCGTTTACCAGACGGGTAAACAGCTGCTGGTAGAGAAGCTGACCACGGCGACCGGCGCGGCGATGACGCGGACGACGCAGACGCTTACGTTGAATGATGAGGATGTGGTTACTCGGCTGCAGGCGCTGCGGATGGCGAATCCGTCGGCTCGGATTTATGTGAGCGGTTCGATTACGGTGGATTTTCCTGAGGATGTGCGGCCTACGGTGCTGCCGAGGCAGCTGCCAGCGGTGGCTGTGGTGGGTGAGTCGGTGGAGTTGGCTTATTGTGAGCTAGAAGTTGCGATGTCGTTGCTGAGCGATCAGTGGGCAACGGGAGTTCTAAATATTCTGATAATACATAAATTTTAGCTGTTTCGAAGTTTATGTATTTAGCTTTAGTGAGAGCATTGTCTTCTATAACATGTAATCATTTCGAGTGAAGCTGTAGGAGCCTGTCGAAATATCTCCACTAAGAAAGGCTCCATGCCATACCTATCTACGCTGATATTGTTTTCCGGTATTCACCAGGAGTTTTTCCTGTCCAACGTCGGAAGGAACGATAGAACGCACTTGGTTCTGAGAAGCCTAGCAAGAAGCCGATTTCACTGGCACTAATTTGCCCTTCTCGTAAATAGAAAAAGGCAAGTTCTTGTCTAATATCATCTAGTATCTCTTGATAAGATAAACCTGCTTCCTTAAGGTGACGCTGTAGAGTCCGTGGCGTATATCCCATACTTTCAGAAATTGAATTTAGGCTAAAATCTCCTTCAGTCAAATTTTGATAAATGTTTTGGCGAAAATTATCTAGAAAGTTTTCAGCTTGAGGTAACTTTGCTAGTCTTTCTTTTGCATACTGTTCAATTATTTCACATAGTTTATTGTCTGCATTTAGAAGAGGAAGTTTGAGTATATCGAGATTAAAAATAATTTCATTAGTAGGTTGATTAAATATGATAGGACAGCGGAAAAAAAGGTGATATGGCTCCATATTTTCAGGTTTTGGATGTTTAAATCCAACCTTTAGTGGCTCCCAATCAACACCCGTATTCATTCGGAAAATATGGAGAATAGTAGCTATAACCCACTCGTTATATGCCATTGGCAGAGGCTGAAGCGGCCCTATGAGGGAATAGGTAACTCGTGCAGCTCGAGTATCAGTTTCAAAGGTTAGTGTTGCACCTGTGTGTAGTATTTTGGAATATCGTACTCCTTTGGTCAAAGCTTCGCCTACGTTCGCACTAGCGTTACCTATATATCCCATAACATCATATGTAGCAGGTTTAGCAAACTTAATCAGCGACAACCCAATAGATGGATCTCCTGAACGAAAAACAAGCTCCTGCCAAATATGACAGGCCTGATTGTGAGGCATGCGCCCATCAATATCACTAAGCTCTATTACATCAATTCCTACTGCTGCCAAGATTTCATCAATTGGCAAGGGATATTGAGCAGCAGCTTCCAAAATGCCTTGCATGGCTTTGTTGGAAACATGTCGTTTTTGGTCAAATTTTCTGACGGCTTGAGTCACTGTCTTTAAGATTATGTGCTCAGTATATTGTACTTGTTGCTACAAAGCTAGATTGAGCTAACAGATTGAGCCCTCCATGTTCACCGTCTTATAGGTCTTTCTGGCCTCGTGACTCTTACATTAAAAAATTGACCTAAGGAGTAGCTAAAATGCAGATTCGTCGAAAGAGAAAAATGATGTTTTCTATTGGTTTGGGATTTATTGGCCTTGTGACCTTAACTCCTTTATTAGGAGGGTGTTTTCCTGATGAGGAAGGTTATTCATACCAGCCTGAACAACCTTCCGTAGTTTATCCTCTGCCTTATGCACCAGAGTTACAGGCACCACTTCCCTCGGACTATATCAATGAAGATATGGAGTTGTTTAGAGCACGACAAATATGTGCTTTAAACCCTTATTGCAGCCATGTTGAGGTTTATCCTGATTAGTTATGATAAAGCTCTGGTTGTCTCCATATTCTTAATGATGCTGACAATTCTGCATAGAGATCATCTTTTTCTTACTTTAAAGCCTCTGCTCTACAGCAGAGGCTTTTGCTACTTGGAGTGATTGTCGGATTGCTACACTGCAGTGTAATCATCACTAATTGGAAAGCTGAGTCAATACCTCGGCAGTTGCCAGTGTTGTTGTAAGCCCTAGGAATCCCCATAGTATTGGGTATTACTCAAGGCATTGGATGCTTGTTGCTCGTGATACGAGGTGTATTATGTATCAGTGACAGCTTTTTGCTTATAAGACAAGCTAGGTAATATATTTGTAGCTTTTGCTGCTTGGGCATTCTTCAATCAGTGACTATGCCTATGATTTGTGAAAGGTCTAATTCCCTATGCATTAGCGCTTTTAGCTGTAGGCAGCGTAGCCATCGCCCAACAGCCCAGCTTTATCACACCCACTTCTCCCCTAGAACAACCTAACGAAGCCCCTCGCCGCCTCACCATCAACGTCGCCGTCACCGACCCCGACGACCTCAAAGTCACCGAAGGCGATCGCATCTCCGTAGGCCAACTCATCGCCGACCGTGGCCGCGAACGTCAGCGTCTCGAAGCCCAGGCCCGACAGCTAACCCTAACGCTGCAACGCCTGGAGCAGTCAACGATTACGCCACCATTACCACCGCAGCAACCGCCTGCGATCGCAACCCCAACGTATTTAGAAGAAACCGCCGCCATCGACCGCGCTAAGGCCGATGTGGACCAGACCGAAGCACTGATAACTGCGAAGCGTGAGGAAATGGACTACCTGGGCCAGCTGCCAAACCTCGATCCGCTGGTGCTAGAGCATGAAACCGCCAAGCTAGCAGAGCTGCAACGTAACCACACTGCTGCTGTGCGCGAGTACCAGTTGGCCTTGGGTAAACGGTCAACGGCAGAGTATGACTACTCGGTTACCATGGCTGCCGATGTCAGTAGCCGTAGCCATGCCATGCTCAGTTATCAACGGCAGTGGGCAGAATTTGAGCAACGACTTAGGGATCGGGACTTTCAGATGTCCCAAACGCAGCTGCGGTTAGATGAAGTGGAAAACCAAATTGCAAACTTGGCGGTGGTGCGTAGCCCCTATGCGGGCAGAGTCCGTCGTATCAAGTGGCTGGGCCAGGGGCCTGATGGCATGCTTAGCGCTGAAATTACTCTGCTGGTACGCTCCAGCGCTGGCACTGCCGTGCCTGGACAGTTCGACGGAGTGTCTGGAGACGCTGACGCAGCAGGCGATAGGGCAATCATCGGAGATTGAGGCGATTAATGAACAACTAGCGCTGACGGCCCAGCGGCAGGACTATGCGGAGGCGCGGCGGTGGACGAATTATCTAACATTAGACCCGGTGCGGCTGGTGCGGAACGCCCTTGGCGGTGGCGATGTGCAGCGGGATAGGATTGCGATCGCATCGTTGGAACTGGAAGCTGCAGACCTGATCCGTCGGCGTGAGGCGGTGGCCAGAGCTGTGGTGAGTAATACAAATGCTCTATAATAATCGAGCTTTTATTGAACACCTCGATGGTTCAATCGCTTCAGCTGGTCACCAGTGGTGGCCAAATTGTTACAGGGCAGATTGTGCCCATGGAACAGCGCCACTTTAGTGATGTAGAAGACTTTTGGCAACCCATTCTGATTGAAGCCAATCAGCCAGATGCTGGCTGGATATGGGATTACAAGCTTCGCCAATCGCAATAACAGGACCGCTATGAAGCTTACTCTCTGGATGTTGATGGTTTTTCCCAGGGATTAATTTTTGTTGAAACCCAATGGCATCGCTCTCAATTGGCAGAATGTCCACCCCTGGTTTATGTCGAAGCAATTTCGTCAGCGCCCTGGAATCGGCTAGAGATAGAGCGACCACCCTGGTTGCGAGGCGTGGGGCGACGGCTATTGACCTTTGCCCGGTTGCGTAGTGTTGAGTTGGGTTATAGCGGTCGGGTTGGGTTACACTCATTGCCCAATGCAGAGGGCTTCTATGAACGCTTAAAGATGACGAACTACGGCCCGGACCCGGAAAAAGATGGCTTGATATACTTCGAGTACGGTGTCATATAGCTATGAATAATCCACATCAATCAACTCAACCAATCGATGAGTCCACCCGTGCTGAACAGCTGGCTAAGGTGAATGCCCTGCTGAGCGCGCCCTGTGATGAGGACTGGATTGCCGAAACTGAACACATTGAAGGAGATAGCTGGGTTGAAGCGGGGGTGATGGCAAAACCCTATGTGGAGTATTTAAAGTCACTCACCCCTGAACAACATCGATTTCTACGCCGCCGGATGCGGCTATTTTCAATTTTGTATCCAGAATTGGAAGGATGGCTCCAGTCCTGGGGACTGGGCCGCAGCTTTAAGGCGGTCTATACGGAAGCGAGGCAACTGATTTATGAGTGTTTGAAGCAACCCACACCCGAGCAAAACGACTGGATTGATGCACTAATTGCCGAGGATGATCAGAATCTTCCCAGGGCGGAGCGGACCTTGAGAGCCCAGGTGATACCTATGTTGTCATCACTGTTGACCCAGGAGGATCGGCAGGCACTGGCGGATATTGCGGCCCAGGGGATGGCCCAGGGGGTGTTGCAGATGGTGCAGGTAGATGCGGTACCACCGGTAGCGGTATAAATCTGTTCTTGCTGCTGTTTGCATCTGTTAAAAGTCTTTGAGAATGGTGGCTTAAGCCCCTGATTGGGTTCTCTAGAGACCACTCTGACCAGAGGTAGACCATGGAAAACCGGCAGAAAATTTGGCAACGGCGAGGTTTTTTGCCGGTGGTGATGGTGATTGCGCTAGTAGCGTTGGCACCGAAGCTATTTACCCAGCAGATTGAGGCGGCAGCGCGTGGCCAAAACACCGAGTGGTATCAGGTGGTGGAAGGCTCTATCTATGATGGCGATACGCTGCGGGTGACCCGTGGTGGTCAGGAGCTGAAGGTTAGTGGGATAGACGCGCCAGAACTGCAGCAGGATATGGGTATTGAGGCACAGGACCATTTGCGATCGCTCAAGGCGATGACTCTATTGGCATTGTTCTCATTGAGAAAGACCGTTACGAGAGAACGGTTGCAGACCTAATTGTCATTAAATCCGATGGTTCAGAGATTCACCTGAATTCTCAGATGGTGATGGATGGGATGGCTTATCACTATGCTCAGTATTCCAGCAGATGCCCACAACCAGACGTGTTAGTGCGTGCCGAAGAGATTGCTAAAGAGCAGTTGATGGGAGTGTGGATGAAGCCTGGAACTGAGACACCTTGGGCATGTCGAAAGCGAAGTCTGTAGTGATCGCTCGCCTAGCTACTAACAATTAATAAACCAACAATGACGGATATTAGGATAAAGAAAAATGCGCCGCCATCAATTCGTCCCGTAGGCGTTATGCCATGGCGGCGCGATAAGTCTCTATGAAAATTACACCATAAACATTCGTAACGTTCGCTGCTAACTTGTGCGAGTGCTTTGCGTCCACAGTTGGGGCATTCGCATAGAACAGGAGTGTTGTCGCGCAGTTCGTACATGGTGTCAGCCTCTAAAATGAGATTGAATTTCGTAGAGATGAACTTTACTCAAGCAGGTGAAGGTCTCCACTTAGCGAGATTTATGCGAGTCATTTGTTTTTGATTTAAGGCGCGTGAGCCTTTGCCAGTGATTCGATAGTATTTTCGTCGGTTTCCTTTGCGTGTGTTTGCATCCTCATCTTGCATATAAGAGAAGACTAAGCCTTTGGATTCTAAACGGTGCAAAGATGGATAGAGTGAGCCAATTTTCAGGGTTTGTTTTCCTTCACTAGCTTCGTCAATCGCTTTGCAAATTTGCAATCCATAGAGAGGCTGGCCCAAAAGTAGGGTCAGAATATCTTCCTCTAGTGCGGAAATGGGCGGTATTACATCATCTTTTGGATGTTCCTGTTGTTCAGCTGCTGTTAGTTCAGCAGCTTCCTCTCGTTTAATCATTGCATTCTCCAAACAACATCTACCTGATAGCGCTGCATATAACAACGTCAGTCAAGGCGTCCTCACACCAAAGTGTTGGATGTAGATGTCTTACAAATATAATATCAATTATGTAAGACTTTTGCCACTATAAAGGATGACTTAATGAACATCAATACCTGTTTGTTAAGGTTTAATGTCCATTTCCTTGAATAGGCATTCTTGCTTAATTGATGCTTTGCAAATATCATGTATGTAAGGTTCGGAAAACCCGTACCTATAAAATCGATTGACATGTTTAGTCGATTTAACTTACCTAGCAGACGGCATATATACCCATGGAAGTAATCATTAACTTCATTGCCGAGTTTCTATTGGGTAAAACTGTCAAAGCGGTTGAGCGTTGGTTTTCGCGTAATAGTGAGGAAAAACTAATTCCTTCGAAAGAAGGGAAAAAAATAGTGCGACAGCGTTGTCCCTTTGGCCCAGTTTTGCCCAGTCGAGACTATCTCGAAGCAATGATGGGGGATTTTTTAGAGCAACAGCAAGAGCTTCAGAAGCAAGGGGGGCCGCCCCGGCGACTCCTATTGATTACGATGCTCCGCTTAATAGCCTTTAGCGCAGATGTGTTAGCCATTACTTGGCAAAATGTATCTGCGCCTAGGCAAAATCATGCTCCGATTCCCCCTCCCCAGCCTTCGTTGGAGCACGTTGATAATGATGAATTACCTGATTTGGAGATTGAAATAGATGACTAATCTGTAACTTGCGCTTGTAGTTGATACTGGAAACTATTGTCAGTTGACCAATCGGTTTTAATTAAGGTCGAAGACTGCTTCAGGGGTTGTTGCCTTAGGTTTCAGTGAAACTGCGCTAGGTGCATTGGACATAGATTTTGCCATCACTGATTCGTAAGCCTTGCTAGGCACGGATAATATGGAATTTGCGATCGCATCCCACACCTATCACCCAAGCGTAGCCGTCTAAGGTAAACCTTTAAGGTTCGCTATTGTTGTTTGATACTGTAACTGCTGTCATATCTGGGCAGACGAGGACGTGAACTAATCAGAATTTTAAATTCAATGGGTCTTGCAACATCACTGGGATGTGTAGGTTGTCTCCTCGCTATCGCGACGTAAGAGTAGGGGATAGGCTTGGTGACCGGTCGTTTCAAGTAACCGGTAGGATGTTGTCAGCACTACATTGTTTGAGTCGGTTGAGATTGAGTATGCATTTATTTCACTACGTTCTGCTACTCCATGCCTGATTCATAAAATGCCATCATCATTTTTAGGATGTAATTTCATTGCCTGCCAAAAGCATCCGCTGTAGTCGAGCTAATTGTTGTTCTACTTTGTTGAGTCGGCGGTTAGTACTGGCGCAGCTCTCCGGTGTGGTTTTGCCCAGGTACTGCCCAATGGCTTCTTTGACTGCATCGCTCGGTGTTTGGCCGGTTTCGTTTGCGAACTGACAAGTCAGCGCCTGCGCTATCGCACTTATCTGCTCATCCCAACTATGGGGAATGCGGGCGGCAGCGATGGGCTTGCTCATAGTTGTAAACGACGTTAACAGCGTTAACCCATGGTGTATTGACCATAGGCTTCTTTCTATGGCTGAAAATCGTTAACAGCGTTAACCGTGTAAACGCCTACGAACATTGAACCAAGTCTCATGTGACAGTTGATTTTTGCCTATGGTAATTCTCAATAAGAAAGCCTAGTTTTCCGTTGATTTCCTAGATCCCTGAAAACTGGGTATACTTCATTTGCTAAAACATACCTTTCAGCAAATAGACGATGCCCAAGCGAGATCGCAACGGTCAGGCTGAAATCTGGACGGATGAAAAATTAGATCAGTTGTGGTTGGAGCTGGCCCCACGATTTAAAGCGCTATTTTCAATTTGTCTCTACACCGGTTGCCGAGTCAGTGAAGCGCGACAGCTCCAGGCCGAGGACGTGATTGGCAATCACATTGTTTTTCGGAAACAGACGACTAAGTCTAAAGGCACGCGTCAGGTGAAGATTCATACCAAGCTGAGTGCTGTTCTAGGAGGTACTGGGTTGCCATCCAAGGGATACTTATTTCCTGGAAAGTTTAGTGGCTGCATTACGCGGCAGGCGGCAGACCATGCCCTCCGGCAGGCGTGCGATCGCCTTGGTTTCCGTGGTTATTCAACCCATAGTTTTAGACGAACAGCATTAACCCGGTTGAGCAATGCCGGGACTCCATTGCGAGTAATTCAGAAAATCAGTGGTCATGCCAGCTTAGCTGAGCTGCAAAAGTACCTTGAGGTAACCGATGATCAGGTGGAAGATGCGATAGCAAATATCTAAATATTTGAATATTTAACTATGTGTTGTTCGTTTTCTGGCTTATTGATTAAAATTGGAAATAATTAGTGCTCATTCGTATAGCATTGGTGAGGATTGTTGGAGTGGATATTAATGGAGGATCATAAATCCAATCTCATCATCAAAATCAAACAAAGCTTTAACCACTCCAGCTGAGTGCTGATTTTGAATCATACCTCGTAAGGCATTCCGCCTTAGCGGAATCGTCAACGTCTCTACATAGTCCTAAGTTGTTTATGCATCTGGGACCTGTTGGCTACCTTGCATGAGAATGGTTCAAATTCGGTCAAAAGAATATTCCGCTATTTGGGCTTGCGTTCCATTGCTGGGGCTACAAATCATAGAGACGTCATCCACGGGGTAAGAATCCTCTCAGCGCTGAAGGATTCATTTCTTTTGACGTATATCTATATGGAGCAATGAGTTTGAAAAAGCGGAACCTGCAGGTTCTACCTAACAACCAGCAAGAGTCAGAGAATCATCTGACGGTGCATGCGTCTGGCAATCTATCGATTCCTTGGCGTTTTGTACGTCGAGGATCTTTTGTTGTGGGAATTGTGGTGTTGGTTCTTCACCTGGCCCCTAACGTAGCTGGCAAGCTTAACTTTGATGGCTCTATTGAATGGAATCTACCTGATTTAACGGAGCTGCAAAAGTGAAGACGCAGACGATCTAAACACTGAGCAATAACCACATTGCAAAAGCCCGGACCAAAGGGATCTGGGCTTTTGTGTTGTAGAGCTAACCCACGCCCTCACGCTTCTATCATAGCGAGATGAGATGTCTGAGTTATGAAAACTCTCATTGAATGTACTCTGTATGGTTAGACCAATTATCTTTGAAGACAAACCGCCAATTGCGATCGCAATTGGCGGTTTGTTTCATGGCATTAGATAGGGCTAATGCTTATGGGTATGTTGGCTTGGGCATTACAACTATTTGTCTTTTTTCTGTAAAGTTCGCCACTTTACACATTCTGCTGCAAAGTTTAGACTCGCAGCAGCTAAGCTCAAGGCAGCGATCGCAAGCGTCATACCCAGGGGGGCGAATTTAGCTTCCTGAGAAGGAAGCTGTTCTGGCTCAACTTCAGAGACAGGTTTTATTTCTAGTGATAGAAAATCTGTTAGGCTATGCTCCACAGTACTTTGGTAGATCTGCGGGGTGTTTGTCCACAAAGGATTTGTAGACAGTAGAATGCTCAAAATGAGCAGGGGATTTAAGATCAAATGAATCATGCTTTCTTGCATCCTAGAGAGGCAATGAGTACAAATGAAAGCCGATTACAAAACATCCCTTGACGGAAGTCCGTTATCAAAGAACAGACTTCCGAACAATCTCCATGTAGGAAGGGGGATGTGAACAAAGAGCACGCATTTCAGCCCTTAAACCCAATAACCAAATTATGGATATAAATGAATCTTAGACTGGAAAGGACGCAAGCTGATAACGGAAAGATAATCTCCATCAATCTGTTTGCACTCGCTCCTTGTTGCAATAGGCTCGACACGGTACCTCTATTCTAGCGAGAATTCTCTATCCCATTCAATAAATCTAAGACATGCGCGCATAAATTTAGGCCTTAAAACCCTTGACAGTAAAGGGTTTTAAGAATTTTAAGAAAATATAAAAATCGGAAATCATGTTTCTGGTGAAATTTTTGGCATTTTTCTATTAGAAAAATCGAAACACTTGATATATATTGGATTTGTGGTGTTTAGCGATGCTCCACCCTCCTTCGTAAATGTTTAAACCATGAGTGACGCAGAGACAACAAAAGGACGTCCTAAATCTCGCTATGGAACGAAAAAAAACCGTTCTTTATACATTACGGATGATGCTTACGATTTTTTAAGTCAGTTAGCGACTAGAAGTAAGGCTACTAATATTTCTGACTTAATAGAAAAGCTTGCTCGTAGTGAGGTGCGTTTAGAAGAAGAGGATGACTTGCATCTAGAGTGGGGGGATATTGAAATCTTTTGGCGGATTCGTGATTTTTTTCAGAAGCCTGCTGCCGCTTATGAATCCACAATGGCGTTCACGTTTCGCTTGGCTGGGCAACTAGGGCTACCCATTGAGGAAGAGTTCTTGCTCGATATTGTAGAGCGAGCGACCCGCGTTATTTTCTTCCAGGGCTATTTAACCCCTGACCAATACATTGACAGTATTTCGGGGTGGCTTCGATGGCATATTTTGCATCTATTACAAGATAGGGCAAATAAACCCAATGCTTCTAATGATAATGAAACAGATCGTTTTGGGCATTCCTCACTTACCAGTGAGGAGAGTATTGATAGATGTATTCAAGTTGTCTATAACGCAAGGAAAAAGCTTCAAGAGAATCCCACGACTACTCCTTTGCAGGCGCTCAAACTCAAAATGCACGACTGCACCATTGGGCAAATCAACCATGTCTTCAAGTTTCAAGGAGCGACATTATCTGGAACGCAGCTACTAAAAGCGGGGCTTTCGCTATTTAGAAAACTATGCTTTGAATATCAGAAAGATTTAGATGAGATACCTATAAAAGAGAAAAGAAGAATTTCAGATGCTTTTAAATACTGTCGAATAGCATATAAAAAAAAGATCAGTGATAGCGAAATATTAGTATTAACAGAACTTGTGAAAGATGGTTTGAAAAGACCAGACTATGACTTTTGGGCAACAGAAATCGATTACTTTTTAGAATTGAAATTCGCTAGAAAAACCGACTTCAGTCAGGAAATTTCAAACCGTATTAGGCAAAGAATAGAAAACACTTTTGATATCAATTTCCTTGCTATCAAAGAAGGTATTGAAAATGAGCTACTATATGAGAGCAAGGAAATGTATCTCCTAAGCAAATTATTGGAGAAGAGAGCCCGAAAAGAATTCTCTTGTGAAAAAGATATATTTCACAATAATATTCCAAATATTCTGAACCCTATCAAGAAGGGGCAATAGGCAACTTTCTGAAGTGAAATAGATAGGGTAATAAAATCTGGCATTTCTATCAGACAAGATTTCCGTGTCGAGCCTAATATTAAGTCCAGTCTATCAACTGATAGATTACCCTATCTACTACTATATTTTAGCCCACTAAGTCTTTTACGAACAACTTTTCTGACCGGTTTATGCTATCTTATTATGTTCTTTAATATGGGAAGTGATAATTTCCGAACATTCTCTACCTAGAGCAAAAGAATCCTACAAAAATGTAGTTTGGAAAAATATTTCACTTCAAAGTCTTCTAGAAATACACTTTACAGTTAGCAGGCATGTCTGTCACCTGTCTAAGTAGATAGTTAGATGTGTAATCTCTAGATGGTTTCTTATACTTCAGTTTTTGGCTAGCAAATATCGCAAAAACGTGTGTAAATTTATATTGCGCCGCTAGTGCTTTGTCTCTTCTTTTGAAGATTGTCTTGTTCAAGTCAATAAACTAATCGATCAAATGTACTACGCCAGCATTCTCTTTTCCCGTAAAAAGATTTGATCCGAATCATACTTATTCATCGTTGCCTATACCCGCTTTCGATGTGCCCGCTACTATAAAATTTATATCTCTCTTGGACTGCAAGCTGTAGCGATGGTGTTGACTTGAGATCGCAGCCCCATCACCAAAGCAACCACTTCCGCCGCGTTTCCTGACTCGTCTGCCGCACTGATCCTACGATCCTATCGTTCACTTCCTCTTGCGACTCACCGCCGATGGTGCCTTCCAGCTGTTCTAACTCAAAACTAGCTAAGATCTCATTGGCTATGTAAGTATCTTGCACAATAGACGGTAGCGTCGAGCGATCATTCGGTGTGCCCCCTGTCAGTTGATATAGCTCAGTCACATCGCAATCAAATAGCTCCTCGGTTTCCGCCTGAATCGAATCACGGATGGCATCTGCATCACCGCCGTTAGCGGCAATGGACCCAGTAAACCGCCGAAAAACCGTAGCCCCAGTGGAGCGCTTGCGGTGGGCAATTTCAGCCTTCTTAAATAGATCAAGCTGCTGCGAGTTGTCCGAATTCGACGGTTCCAGGGAGTGCTTTTCGTTCTTCCAAAAGTTTAAGAATCCCATTGATTGATTTCTTTTCTTCGTGGGCACAACCGTCTCTGAACAATGTGCGAATACCTTGCAAAATCAGGTCTAGGCCATTTCTGTATTCCAGAAAGGCATCCAGGATTTCAAACCGGTATTCGTACAGCGGCTGGGTAGGTTTGAAGTTGAGGTAGTAGGTAATTAATAGAGAGCTATCGAGCAATGTCTCATAGCTTTTTTGGGCTTCGTACCGGGCCAGAGCCAGAATCCATGTCTTCTTATAGCGCCGGTCGCCAAATTGCTTTTTGATATCCATGCCGAACTCGGCGGGTGGCGATGTTAGCTCACCCTTCCAGGAATGCAGCGACTTCCACAGCCGCTCTACTCGCTTTTTGAGTTCGTAGATTTTCATAGGACAATTGTATCAATAGCCTTTCCGCGAATCTACTACCGTCAGGTAAATATTTTTGTCTGGCTAAGGTTAGCTTGGTTGAGATATTAATTACACAATTAGATAATGATGTAATTAATTACTTATATTTCTGCATCTGTGCATAAATACGCCTTAGTTTTCCGGCTTCCTTGCGTTCCTGAAGTCTTTCATGGGCAAGGGTTAGGGCCTTATCCATTAGGTCCTTGTCATCCTTGGCGATGAGGTAAAGGGCTTCAAGTAACACCTCGATACTCAGCCTTTTATCCCGAACGAATTGCTCAATTTCCGTGTCGAGTTTTTCCTCAAGTCGGATATTGCGACGCTGGCCGACAGTGATCAGTTCATCCATTTGCTTAGGCAGCGTGGGTGCTTTGATCACTACTTCAGTAGCTGGTTTGGCCTGCTTCTTAGTTCGGCTTTTCTTTGGAACCGTTGCAGCTGATTCAATTGGTGCAGCTGGTTCAGGTATTGACTCCTCCTCTACAACGGAGTCTGCTGCGGGCGAATTCTGGGCGCTGAGGGAGGTATCGCGGTTAACCTTGGGGCGTTTTTTCTTACGAAAAGCACTTAAGGCCGGGTTTTCAGTGGGATGGGATTCGGACATATTAAGCCCCCTGCAGCTGGTCGATGATTACCTCAAATGGGTAAGCAAGATCTGGTTTACCCAGGTCTTCGAGCAGTATGCCTTGACTGATGGCTTTTTTGAATACTTCAGACTCGCGAATGGAGGGCAAAATTTGCTTGTCGCCGACTTCGTCGGTTAGGGCATTAATTACCATTTGGGATTCGTTTGTGCGGGTGCGGCCTACCCAGCGATCGCGAAAGGGGATGATGCCCATGATTTCGGCATCGCTGGCACCATCGTCTTTGAGTTCATTGATGGCATCGAGGGTACGCATCAATGAGCCATAGCCTTTGACGGTACATTCTGCTGGGATCAGCACCAGGTCAGCAGCCCCAATGATTGACTTACAAATTTGGGAGCGCTGGGGTGGGGAGTCGAGGATTACAAAGTCGAAAGTTTTGGCGGCGGGCTCCAGTCGTTTTTTCAGAGATAGGGCTCCGATGCCGCTGCTAGCGAGGTAGTCTTGCACCTGGTCGAGGCCATCATCGGAGGGGATGATGCAAAGGTTTGGGAAGTCAGTAGCGTAGACGGCATCGTCAAAATTGACTTGCTTACGATACAGCTCTAGTAACGTAGGCTCGTCTTCTTCGACGTTGTGATTAAGGAAAATAGTCAAGTTTGATTGCGGGTCGCAGTCTACGGCTAAAACGGTGTAACCTGCCTTGGCCAGGTACTTTGAGAGCAGGACAGATACGGTAGATTTACCCTGCCCTCCACTAAGAGATAATGAACAAATTACTTTCATGGCTAATTACATAGTTAGCTAATTGTGTAATTAACAAATAGTATACTTGTATTGATGTGTTTTGATGTTAAGAAATAATTGATTGGTGAGGTGATTGTTTGGATGTGAGGAGTTGCGATCTCAACTTAAATCATTCGCAACTATTCAGAATTTTGCAGCGTTTCAGGTGAAGCTCTACATAATGAGCTGATGACTGTGCAATGTCCCTGAGCTGGAAGCGTAAGCCAAAACCTAAGAAAGCCCCAACAAATAGGCAGCAGGAGCGAACCAATCGAATTGCCTGGGCCTTATATAAAAAGCAGCTTCCAAACGATAGACAGCTCAACAAAGATGAAATTTGGCTGGAAGCAGAGAAGGTCTCCAAATCGAGATGGAGAACAGCTCTCTTTTATTGCAATCGACCGTTTATCACGCTAGAAAAACGCATTTTAGAACCCATTTTGGCATGGGCCAATGACCTGGCATTGCTTGATCTTCTCGGCTTAGTCGGCAATGTCGGATTGATTATCGCCGTTGGTATGTATATCGGCTCAGAGAAACAGCGACGTGATACCGAAGTTCTTACCGCATGGCAAACCCTGACTAATGCATATGGTCAACCCGGCAATGGTGGACGAATTCACGCTTTAGAGTTTTTAAATGCTTCCCCTCGTGATGCCGAGTATGACTATTTGGAATTCTTAAACGCCTCCCTTCGCAATGAGAAGTACGATAAATACCCCGGTGCGAACTGGCGACGACGAGCTATCTGTCTATGGATATGTACCTGGCCAAGTGAAAGCTTGGCTGGTATTGACCTTTCAGCAGATGACATAGAACTACCGGAGCCAACGGCTCAGAAAAAGACGTCCGATGAGAAGTCGACTAATACCAATTCTCTAAATTCCAGCTACGCATAGTGCATCCACAATCCAGTCCCACTGTGTCAGGGATTTAATCTGTTCTGTAGTGAGTTGAGCTACCCACTGACTCACCTTGTTTTGTAAGTCCTCCAAATTCGTGAAGTGTTGCCATTGCATATAGCGTTTCAGCTCTAGCCACACTCGCTCAATCGGGTTGACTTCAGGCGAATAGGGCGGTTGAAACAGCAGTACAATGTTGTCAGGGATCTCAATGGTTTCGGCCACATGTGCGCCAGCATTGTCGACTTGAATCACATGCAGGTCATCGGGATAGGTGCGTGAGAACTGGTGTAAAAAGCTCTCAAAACACACACTATCGAGATGGGAAAACTCCAAGAGAAAGTGCTCACCACTGCTCGGTTCCACCATGCCATAGAGCCACCGATAGATAAACTGCCATTGAATCGAGCCAATTGGTTTCACCCCCCGAGCGGTGAGCTTACGTCGCTGCACCGTCAGCAACCCAACTCGACTCTCATCAGAGCACCAAAATCGAATCCGCTCACCATACCGCTGGCGTTGAACGTCACTGATATGAGTCGTAATCTGAGACCCTAAGTTTTTTTATGCGTCTCCACCGCACCATCCGCTTGCTTTTCGGAGACGGGGCGAGGTCGTTTGAGCTTCGCCTTGAGGCCATAGCGCACCACCCGATGCACTGTTTTGTAAGGCACTTTGAGCCCATGAACCGCCGCCAGCCATTGACACACTTCGATATAGCTACCAAATCCCTCACGGTCTTGTAATTCTTGCTTGAGCGACTCGAGAACATCGGGTGGAATGGTCGGCTTTCGACCTGGTTTAGGCTTTACGCGTAGCAGCTCATCCAACCCGCCTCGGCGATAAGCGCTCAACCATCTCGACACCGTTGTGCGATGATGCCCTCCCCATTTAGCGAGCTCATGCACCTGAGATGACTGTCCCGTCTGAATCCACCAAAGCACCTGAAGTTTCGCGCGTTTGAGCGCGTTTGATTCTTGATTGAGACGAGTTTTCAGGCTATCTGCTGACTCGCTAATCTCAATTTTGAGGACACCGGCCATAGTTGATTTTTAAGATGCACCACCGTTCCTCTTATTTGTAGCGTAATCTGTGGGAATTGGTATAATGCAGATCCCAGAAGAGTTTATCTAGTTGGAGTTCAGTTGCCAGGAGCTGACCTAGGAGAGGCCAATCTCGAAGGCGTTAACCTAAGCGTAGCCAATCTTGCAAGGGCTTACCTAGGGGGTGCCAATCTCACAGGGGCTAGCCTATGGGGTACCAATCTCGAAGGGGCTAACCTAGGGGAGACCAATCTCACAGGGGCTGACCTATGGGGTACCAATCTCACAGGGGCTGAAAAAATAACTCAACAACAGATTAGTCAGGCTAAGCTCTGCAATGCAAGAATTCCTACTGATCTATCGTTAGACCCTAATCGTGATTGTGAAGAGTTTGGCATTGAACCAAATACAGGCAATTAATTCATCTGCGATGCTCCGCTGGAGCGGCTTCGCCAACGCAACCTAGCCACACAGTCATCTGCTTAACCACATCATTGAAGGCAATGCTCTAGGCTAAATGAATAGTACTAACTTGGCCCCGGTTGAGACTGGGGCTTTTTCATGGGGGGCGCTGTTTGCGGACCTACGCCAAGCCAACGAAATTACCACCACCACAGCGGCCCAAGTTTACCCGTCAAAGCAACGCGCCAAGCCAAGCTTGCAGCCTCCGTTAGCCAGCCGCTGCAGCAGCGTAATCGCGATCGCAACTCCGGCCCCAAGTTCGCTTGACACTGCGTTACGGCAAATAATCAACGCCTTGCCATTGGATGAATAGGGCGCGTTGCGTTGGTTAGGTTTATGCGTTCTGTGACCTTTGAGTTTGTGTCTGGTTTAGCGGCTGAGTTTGGCGCAGTCGAGTGCTGCTGGCGCGAGTCTGAGCGGTCCTTTACCGGTTTTTTCGCCGAGTGCTGGTTTGCGCACCTGCCGTCGTCGTTTGCGGCTCGTTGGGTGGCGGTGGTGCCCCTGGGGCAGGTGTTGCTACGCGGTGGTCAGCGTGGGGCGTGTGCGTTGTACCGAACAGGTTGAAAAACGTCGCTTCTAAAGTCTTTGTACATCATGGGTTTCAGCCTTAGCGTTCGTTTCTGTTCCATTGCTACGCTAACCCAGAGTAGTTCTCCCAATCTGGAAATGAACACATTTTCCACGACGGCTGATGTATTTTCTCTTAGGTTTGGGCGCATTGTAATAATTCAGAACCGATATGTTGCGGGGATTCTCTTTCCGGTAGCGATGCGCTGCTAGTACTCTTTTGTACAAGACATTGGGGTCCCAAACTTCAACCGAAACTCTATCTATATCTGTAGACTTAGACACAATCGACATATCAAGCTCTGCAGACATAAAAGAATAGTCTGATACTTCTTTGTAGCCCGACATTTCTTTCTCTTCCCATTCGCCGATTGAAAAGCTTTTGAGTGTTTTGGGCTCAAAAAAAGGGAGTATATGCCTGTAAGCGTCCTTGTCCGAAAAACAAAGAAATTTTGGAGCATCTTCAGGGTTTTTCTGAATATTTACTACAGCCCTTGTCACTAAATTATCTAATTGGCCTGAAGTAGTACGGCACCCTGTTAATAACACTAGTATTGCAGCAAGATAGAGCGGCTTGAGCATAGTAAACGTCTTCTGACCTTTCCTAACTTAGATACCCCGATTTCCAAAATCCATATCAATAGGTTTTGAGGTGCACCCTCCAACACACTCTAAGCTCCCACCGATTGGCAGGGGCTTAGAGTGTGTGTATGTGGAGACTGAATAGAAAAAGGGTGCCCTGAGAATGAAGCATTTCACAGATTACGGAGTCTGCACCGGGCACCCAGGCTCTGAGTACCGCAACAGTTCGGTAATCTGTTAGCGGACGGACTTAGTACGTGCATCGAGGGCATCCAGACGAGCTTCCTGGATGTTGTCGATAGCTTTGGTACGAGCATCCAACGCATCCAAACGAGCGGCTTGAATATTCTCAACGGCTTTAGTCTGATTGTTCAGATGCTCCAGACGTAGCTTGTGAACGCTATTCTTAGTGCGAGCATCTAAAGCTTCTAACCGAGCAGCCTGAATATTCTCAACGGCTTTAGTCTGATTGTTGAGGTGCTCCAGGCGTAGCTTGTGAACGCTATTCTTAGTGCGAGCGTCTAGAGCATCTAAGCGAGCTTCTTGAATGTTATCGATAGCTTTAGTGCGAGCGTCTAGGGCGTCTAGTCGAGCAGCTTGGATATCTTCGATAGCCTTAGTCTGGTTGTTGAGGTGCTCCAGGCGTAGTTTGTGGACGGAATTCTTAGTGCGGCGGTCGAGGGCTTCGAGGCGGGCTTCTTGGATATTGAAGCTAGCGGGCTCGACGGCGGAAGCAACGGGGGCAATGGCAGCAGA
>JAAUYD010024077.1_pt1 | contig 19076 bp, 17 predicted proteins | sample 7278101 | NCBI WGS metagenome assembly JAAUYD01 (sample SAMN14350128, study PRJNA611818) | marine sediment metagenome | isolation source: surface marine sediment (0.6m) | place: French Polynesia: Moorea | collected 2018-08
CTGTCGTTCCTGTGGCCGGAACTTCAGTACTCAGACCTTCTCGCCCACCTACTGGCTGAAGCGCCCCGACCTCCAGAAGCCCCTCTTCTGGCGCCTGAACAGCTGCGCCGGCTTGCGCCAGATCGCCCGCGAGTTCGGCCTCAGCCACGCCACCGTCCAGCGCCAGACCGAGCGCCTTGGCCGCCATTGCCTGCTCTTCCACGAGGCCCTCCGGCCGAGAGTCCCTGGAGAGACCCTGGTGCTCGACGGCTTCCGGACCTTCGAGAACAGCCAGTTCTGGCCCTTCGATCTCAACCTCCTGGTAGGCAGTTCACTCTACGTCTACGGCTTCAACGACGCGGAGCTGCGCCGAAGTGGCACGATGCGGCCGGCCCAGAAGAAGAAGCGGGAGAGGCTCGAGAGGGCCCACGGCCGCCCCCACCCCCAGGCCACGAGGCTGGCGATCGAGGAGCTGGTGGCGCGGATCGTGCCGGAAGGCTCGGACGCGGTGATCGAGTCCGACGAGCACACCGCTTATCCAGACGCCTTCCAGCGGCTGAAGGGCCGGCGCATCCGCCACCGGGCGACCTCCTCGAAGGAGAGCCGCACGCCGAGCAACCCGCTCTTCCCGGTCAACCTCTCCGATCTGCTGCTTCGCCACAGCGGTGCGAACCACAAGCGGGAGACGATCGCGTTCTCGAAACGGCGGCAGGGGGCGCTGTACCGGGCGGCGATCTGGGTCGTATGGCGCAACTACGTGAAGTCGCGCTCCGAGAACCGGAGAGATGACCCACCGGCGGTGATGCTCGGCATCACGGAGCGACGACTGGGGGTGAACGACATCCTTCGGGATCGCGGTTTCCCGTGGCGGCAGGAGCTCGGGGGATGGCTCGCTCGCTGCTACGAAGCGCGGATTCCGACCCGGCGGCTGGCGCGATGCCGGACCCATCAGCTCACGTATGCGTTCTAGCCGGGATTCTCTTGTGGGAGCGGTCGCGTCGAGCCGAAGGGACCCATTCTTCGATCCACAATCGACCGGCTGACGAGCCTTTCGCGCGGGCCGACTAGCGCCTTCGGGCCGCGGCCAGCGGGAGCGCGGCGAGCGCGAGGAGTGGGAGCACCGCCGGCTCGGGCGCCGAGACCGGATCGACGCGAAGACTCTGCAGCTGCTCGAAGCCGAGGCTCTCGCCGGCGCCGAGGGTGGTCGCGTAGGCGACGGCAGTGGTGACGTCGCCCGAGGCTGCGAGGGCCCCCGAGAGCGCAGTGGCCGAGCCGTCCTCCAGGCTCATGAGCAACGCATCGAAGAGCGAGGCCTCGACGGCGTCCGGCGCGGCGTCGAAGCTCGACTCGTAGCGGCCGAGTCCGCTCGAGTCCGTGATCAGCAGGCTGCTGCCGAAGGTCGCGTCGTCGTCGACGAAGCTCCCGAAGAGATCGACGTCGGTGTACTGGAAGAGGGTGACGTCGAGCGCGCCGCCGCTTGTGTTCTCGACGCTCACCTCGAGCAGGATGTCGCTCTCGGAGCCGAGCGACGGTGAGCCCAGCAGTCCGGAGAGCACGACCTCGAGGGAGACGTCGAAGCGGCCGGACGGGTCGCTCCAGGAGGCCACCAGGCTCTCGTCGTCGCCGTCCATGTCGGCGTCGCTCGGGGTGGCCCCGTTGAAGTCGAGGTCGGCGAGCGAGGACTCGGAGGCGTCCGCTCCCGCGCGCACCCAGAAGCCCTGCTGACGCAGGTGGGCGATGCCGTCCACGCTCCAGGGGCCGAGCCCCTCGCGGCTCTCGGGATCCACCTCGAGCACGGCGCCGCCGTCCTGCAGCGTGAGCGGCACCGCCGAGAGCGGCGACGCGAACGCAAGCGCGAGGCCCAGGGGCACGAGAGCACTCAGGATTCGGCTCTGCAGGGGATCCACGGCGAGGCCTCCGTTCCGGCGCCTCGGGGGGCGGCCGGCTCAGAGGACTGTGGTCTGGGGGCGGGTCTTGTGGCACCCGCAGAGCCCTTGGCAGGATGCTGAAGAAGCCTCCCGTCCGACGTTCTTCAGCAGCCTGCTAGGGAATGGACACCCCGGGGCCGGGAGCCCCTCCCAGCGAGGGGCGGAACACGCCGAAGAAGTCGCCGGGAGCGACGAGGCCGTCGCCGTTGAAGTCCGCCTCGGCGCAGGCCGGCGTCGCGGCCACACTCTCGCCGAGGCAGGGCCGCAACCCGGCAAAGAAGTCGGACGGCGTCACCAGGCCGTCCTCGTCGAGATCCGCGTCGCAGCGATCGCCGTAGTGCTGGATCCCGGGGAGCGACGTGTCGTCGTCCTCACCGGCGTTCGCGTCGGCCTGATCGGCATTGGGGACGAGCACGCAGTTGTCGAGGGTGTCCACGACCCCGTCACCGTCCTGGTCGCTCGAGCAGAGCGGGTTCGGGACGAAGTCGACGAACACGAGGCGCTCCTCGAGCACCGGGATCTCGAGGAGCTCCGAGGTGCACGAGAGCGGGTTCCCGACCAGATCGAGGAAGCCGCCCGAGGCCCCGAAGTTCGCGACGAGCGGAGTGATCGAGACGACCTGGTTGTTGGTCAGGTTGAGATCGTCGAGCTGGGTCAACGAGGCGAGGGGCGAGAGGTCGGTCACCCCGTTCCCGAGGAGGACGAGGCTGCGGAGCTGGGAGAGCGAGGCGAGCGGCGCGAGATCGACGACCTGGTTCGAGGACAGATCGAGCACCTGGAGGGAGGCGGGAAGCGAGAGCTCGGCCGGCGTGAGGCCCGTCCTCGCGGCCTGGAGACTCTCGAGCGCGATCAGGGACGAGAGATCGAGGCTTCCCTGGATCGGGTCGTCGCTCAGGCGCAGGTCGAGCAGGGTCGGAGGCAGGGGCACGCCGGCCGCGGAGACGATCGGATTCTGGGACAGGTCGAGGTCGGTCAAGGGGAGCACGGACAGCGCACTCGCGTCCGCCACCTGATTCGCCCGCAGGGACAGGCTCTGGAGCCCCACCTGGCTCGTCAGCGGCGAGGGGTCCACGACGTCGTTCAGGGAGAGGTCGAGGGCGACGACCGAGGCCGGGAGCTGCAGCGCGGCCGCGCTCGCGAGGCCCGCGTTGAGCAGGAAGAACTGCTCGAGGCTCGTGAACGCGCGGAAGTCGAAGTCCACGAGCGGGTTGCCGGAGAGATCGAGGAAGAGGAGCGCCGTCTGCGCGTCCAGCGCAGCGACGCTGGTGATCTGGTTGGACTCGAGGATCAGCTCGGTGAGCGCGGTGAGCGCGGCCAGGGGCGACGGGTCGGTCACCGGGTTGAAGCCCAGGTCGAGGAACTGGAGCGCCGAGAGGGAGGCCAGGGGCGACACGTCGGTGACGGAGTTGAACGCCAGCGAGATCCCCTGCAACGCGGTGAGACTCGCGAGGGGCTGGATGTCGGTGAGCTGGTTGTCGAACAGGTCGAGGAACACGAGATTCGGCGGCGCCGAGAGGGTCGAGAGATCGGCGAGGCTGGCCGAGGACAGGTCCAGGAACGAGAGGCTCAGCAGCCCGGAGAGCTGCGAGAGGTCCGTCAGCGGGTTCGCGCCGAGGGAGAGGGACTGCAGGAACGGGAAGGCTCCCACGCCCGCCGCGCTCGTCAGCTGATTTCCGAAGAGGTCGAGCTCGAGGAGCCCGACGAGCGTCGCGAGCGGGCTCGCGTCGGCGATGGCATTGCTCGACAGGAAGAGGAACTGGAGGTTCGAGAAGCCGGCGAGCGGCGAGACGTTCACGATCGCGTTGCGGTCGAGACTGAGCGAGGCCAGCGAGGGCGGCCCGGTCAACGTGGAGAGGTCGGTCAGGCCGGCGTCGGACAGGTTGAGGTCCTGGAGGGACGTCATGCCCGCGAGCGGCGCGAGAGAGCCGAGCGGGTTTCCGTCGAGGAGCAGCACGCTCACGTTGGTCAGGCCGGAGAGGGGGCCGAGATCGACGATGGCGTTGCTGCCGAGGTCGAGGTTCTGGAGCGCAGTGAGGGATGCGAGCGGGGCGAGGTCGACCACCTGGTTGAAGAAGAGCTCGAGATCGACGAGGCCGGTCGCGTGCTCGAGGCCGGTGAGATCGACGATCCCCTGGGCCTCGGCGTCGAGGGACGTGAGCGACGCGATCTCGGTGTCCAGCAGGTCTCCGCTCGGCTTCCCGAGGGCGCTGCGCAGGGCCGCTTCGAGACCCGGGTCGGGAATCGGGACGACGACCTGGGCGGCGGCCTCCACGCCAAGCGAGAGGACGACCCCGCACAGCAGCGCCGTCAGGAGGCGTCGCTGGATGCCCGCTCCCTCGGCAAGACGCTCACGCCCCTGACGCAACTCCTCATGCCCCTCATGCCCCTCATGCACACGACTCACGGCAGCCCCCACCAAAGCACCTCACAGTATGCCACGAAGCGGCGAGGAATCCGCCTTTCCACCCGGCGGACCTCGGCCCATCCACCCTGACCCGCGTTGCCGGTCGGACCGAAGACGTCTGCGGGATCACGCGACGTGAACGAAACCGACCTCCCCATGGGAGACTGGCCGGCGGGGACGGCCGTCTCCATCTCGCGCCTGCCCGGCCCGGGCCGGGCCATGGCCCGTGCTCTCGGCATCGGACGGCTGCTGGACCCGCTTCGCGTGGGGAAGCGCGTGCGCATCCGCCTGGCCGAGGACCGCGCGTTCACCCTGAGCGCCATCTCCGATCTCAGCGCGCCCGACTCGGATCGCGTGCGGGTCACCACCGAGAACAGCGAGTACGAGCTTCGCCGCGTCTCGGGCGCCCCGTCCTCCGAAGGCACCATCTCGTTCCTCGACGCGCTCGACGAGTCCCTCGCGAGCGACGCCGGTCACGATCCGGAAGCGACCTCGGTGGTCCACCTCGACCCGGAGCCCGACGGCGAGAGCGGAGGCTTCGAGAACGGTGCGCGCGTCTGGGTGCGCGTCGAGCGCGAGGGGGAGAGCCGCGACCTCGGCATCGCCGTCCTGCTCGGCACCCCCACGCCCGGCGACTCGATGCAGCTCTCCACCGACGCGGGCGTGATCGGGACCAGCCGCCTGGTCTCGGTGAAGGCGCCCGACGACGAGACGCTCGAGGTGGCCACCCGGAACACCCTCTACACCCTGCGGATCCCCCGGGACGACGGGAGCGACGCGTGAGCGACGAGCCCGAGCTCGGGAAGAACGAGCGCAAGCGGCTGGAGAACCGGATCGCCGTCGAAGAGGAGGCCCGGCGCGCCGCCGAGCGACGCGCGGCAGAGGCCGAGCAGGCCCGCGACCGGCTCGTGCACGTGCTCGAGGAGAGCCCGGACCTCGTGCTCATCGAGGAGGACGGGCGGCTCACGTTCGCCAATCGCGCTGCCCGCCGCTTCCACGGGCTCGGCGAAGGGGGAGCGGCCCTCTGCGAGGTCGCCCCCGACGAGCTGGTGGCCCCGGCATCCCGGGGACTGATGCGCCAGGCGCGCGCGGCCCTGGCCGAGCACGGGAGCTGGCAGGGCGAGATCCAGCGCGAACGCCACGACGGCGCGCTCGTGCCCATGATGACGCAGCTCAACGGAGGGACGGACGCCGATGGCGTCGAAGCGCTGGTAGTCTGCGTCTCCCACGACCTCTCGCGCCAGACCATCCAGGAGGCGGAGCTCGAGGAGATCGCCAACACCGACGAGCTCACCGGGCTTCCCAACCGGCGCAAGTTCCTCGAAGAGACGCGTCGCGCCCTGACCGACGCGGCCGACCAGCCCGGGCAGGTCGGCATCCTGGTGGCGAACATCGACGGCTTCCAGATGGTGAACGACACCCTGGGGCCCGCGGCCGGCGACCGCCTGCTGGTCGCGGTGGCGGACCGCATCCAGGGCGTCGTGCGCGCCACCGACCTGATGGCCCGGGTCGGCGGCGACGAGTTCGCCGTGCTCTCGGTGTCGACCGACGAGGAGGGGCTCCTGCCGCTCGGCGAGCGCATGCTCGCGGTGATGGCCCCGGCCTTCCGCATCGGACGCCGCAAGCTCACCGTCACCCTCAGCATCGGCGTCGTCACGCCCTCCCGCCGACGGGTCGAGCCCGACGCGCTCCTGCGCGACGCCAACGCTGCGGTGAGCCAGGCCAAGGCCAAGGGCCGCTCGCGAGTCGAGCACTTCGATCCCGTGCGGCGGCTGCAGTCCGTCGCACGCCTCGAGCTCGAGCAGGAGCTGCGCACGGCCATCCGCGACGGGAACATCCAGGTCGTCTACCAGCACGAGATCGGGCTCTCGACCGGTGACCTCGTGTGCTTCGAGGCGCTGGCCCGCTGGGAGCACGAGCGCATGGGCCCGATCTCCCCGGCCGACTTCGTGCCCCTCGCCGAGGAGACCGGCCTGATCGGCCCGCTCGGCGAGCGCGTGGCCGCCGACGTCTGCAGCCAGCTGCGGCGCTGGGAGGCCGAGGGCCTTCGCGACCTGGTGGTCTCGGTCAACGTCTCTCCGCGGCAGCTCGCGAGCGCCGACTTCGTCGACCGCATCCAGGCCATCGTCGACGGCTCGGGGATCCAGCGCCACCAGATCAACCTCGAGATCACCGAGTCCGCGATGACCGACCAGTCCCGCGTGATGCTGGGCCGCATCCGCGCCCTGCGCGAGGCGGGCTTCACGCTGATCCTCGACGACTTCGGGACGGGCTACTCCTCGCTCGGGCAGCTCCGCACCCTGCCCTTCAGCGTCCTCAAGATCGACCGCACGTTCGTCGCGGACATCGTCGACGACGAGCAGGACCGGCACCTGGTCGACGCCATGATCCGCATGGCCCACGGGCTCGGGCGCATGGTGGTGGCCGAAGGCGTGGAGACCGAGGCCCAGGCCGAGATCCTCCGCAATCTCAAGTGCGAGATCGGCCAGGGCTGGCACTTCGGCCGGCCTCTGCCCGGCGACCGGATGACCGAGGTGCTGCTGAGCCGCCGGGAGACTGGACGAGCGAAGGTTCGGGGGGCATAATCCGGGGCCGAATTAGAACGTGTTTCAATTTCGTGTTCGTCGTCTCGCGGCGCCGGACGCGGCGAGTCCCGGAAGCCCCCGTTGCACATCGAGTTCACCCCCGCCCAGCAGGCCCTGCGGACCGAGCTGCGGCAGTACTACCGCGACCTCTTCTCGAAGGGCGACCTGCGAAAGCGCCTGGACGACGAGTGGGACCAGCTCGGCGGCCCGGCGTTCCGCGAGGCCATGGGCCAGATGGGCCGCGACGGCTGGCTCGTGCTGGGCTGGCCCGAGGAGTACGGCGGCCAGGGGAAGAGCCACCTCGAGCAGTTCATCTTCTGGGACGAGACGTACCGGGCCCGCGCGCCGCTTCCGATCATCACGGTGAACACCGTGGGCCCGACGCTCATGCAGTGGGGCACCGAGGAGCAGCGCGAGCTCTTCCTGCCGAAGATCCGGAACGGCGAGCTGCTCATCTCGATCGGCTACACGGAGCCCTCCGCGGGCACCGACCTCGCATCGCTCTCGACCCGCGCCGTCCGCGACGGCGACGAGTGGGTGATCAACGGGCAGAAGGTCTACACGACCCACGCCGGCGACGCGGACTACGTCTGGCTCGCCTGCCGCACCGATCCCGACGCGCCCAAGCACAAGGGCATCTCGATCATCCTCGTGCCGACGAGCGACCCGGGCTACTCGTGCACGCCCATCGACACGATCGGCGGCGAGGTCACCTACGCCACCTTCTACGAGGACATCCGCGTCCCGGTGAGCAACACCATAGGCCCCGAGAACGGCGGCTGGGGGCTCATCACCGGGCAGCTCAACCTCGAGCGCATCACCCTCGCGATGCCCGCCTCCCTCGATCGGCTGCTCGAGGAGGTGTGGGCCTTCGCCGGCGAGACCGATCGCCCGGGCGGCGGGCGCGTGATCGACGAGCCGTGGGTGCAGCAGGCCCTCGCCAAGGCCTACGCGCGCCTCGAGGCGCTGAAGCTCATGAACTGGCGCAGCGCCTGGATGATGGATCAGGGCGCGCCGGGGATGGCCGAGTCGTCGGCGGTGAAGGTGTTCGGCACCGAGGCGGTGATCGAGTGCTACCGCGAGCTGCTCGAGATCACGCGTCAGGCGGGCCTCGTGCGTCGGGGCCAGCCCCAGGCGCTCTTCGACGGACTGCTCGAGAGCGCCCATCGCATGGCCATGGTCACCACCTTCGGGGGCGGGGTGAACGAGGTCATGCGCGACATCATCGCCGCGGCGGGCCTGCGCATGCCCCGCGCCCGGCGTTAGGCACGGGAGCCCGGGCTTGCTGAGCGCAGAGCAGAAAAAGGAGCTCATCGTTTGCTGAGCGCAGAGCAGAAGAAGGAGCTCGAGGAGACGATCCACGCCTTCGTCGGCAAGCCCATCGGCCCGCCGATCGAGGCGCGCGACCCGGTGAACCTTCCGATGGTGCACCAGTGGTGCGAGGCGACCGGCGACGAGAACCCCGTCTACACCGACGCCGAGGCCGCCGAGAAGAGCGTCCACGGAGGCCTGGTGGCTCCGCCGCTGATGCTCCAGGCCTGGACGATGGACGGCTGGAGCATGCACGAGGGCTACGACGTCCCGCGCAACGAGCAGCATCGCCTGCACAAGATCCTGACCGACGCAGGCTACACGGGCGTCCTCGGCACCGACACCGAGCAGAGCTTCACCCGCTACCTGCGCCCGGGCGACCTCATCACGGCGGAGATCTTCATCGACTCGATCTCCGAGGAGAAGGCCACGGGGGCGGGCGTCGGGTACTTCATCACCACGCGCACCGTCTACACCGACCAGGACGGAGAGGAGGTCGGCTGGGAGACCTTCCGCTGCCTGAAGTTCATCCCCAAGGACGCGCCGCCGCCTGCGGCGAGTCAGGGAGGCGAGCCCGAGGTCTACACCCCCGCCCGGATCAAGCCGCCCATGGGCCACGACACCGCCTGGTGGTGGCAGACCCTGGACGAGGGCCGGATCGAGATCCAGAAGTGCGCGAGCTGCGGCGAGCTGCGCCACCCGCCGCGGCCGATGTGCGCGAAGTGTCGCTCGATGGAGTGGACGGGCCAGGCCATCAGCGGCCGCGGGACGCTCCACACCTACACGGTGATCCACTACCCGCAGTTCCCGGGCTACGAGTTCCCGATCCTGGCGGCGCTCGTCGACCTGGAAGAGGGCTGCCGCATCGTGTCCAACGTGGTCGACTGCGACCCGAAGGATCTCGAGATCGGCATGGCCCTCGAGGCCTTCATCCACGAGGACGAGGACGGCTTCAAGCTGCCCTTGTTCCGGCCCGCGAAGTAGCGGCTGAGCAGAGAAATGGACTTCGGATTCAGCGAAGAGCAGGAGACGATCCGGCAGCTGGCGCGGGAGATCCTCGAGGCCGAGGCGCCCATCGAGCGCGTGAAGGCGGCCGAGGCGACCCCCGAGTGGCGCGACGAGGCGCTGTGGAAGCAGCTGGCCGAGGCCAACCTGCTCGGCATCGCCATCGCAGAGACCCATGGCGGCATGGGCATGGGTCTGTCGGAGCTCTGCGTCCTGCTCGAGGAGATCGGGCGCGTGGTGGCACCCGGGCCCTGGCTCCCGAGCCTCGTGCTGGGTGCCCTCCCCATCGGCCGCTTCGGCACCGAGGCACAGCAGGCGCGCTGGCTGCCGTCGATCGCGTCGGGAGAGCTGGTCGCGACCGCGGCGCTCGACGACGCGGGCTCGTCGCATCTGGATGCCCCGGCGACCACGGCTCGCGCCGACGGCGGCGGCTTCGTCCTCGATGGGGTAAAGCGGGACGTCCCCGGCCTGACCCTCGCACGTCTCGCCCTGATTCCGGCGCGCACCGCCGAAGGCACCGCGATCTTCGCGGTGGATCCCCGCACCGAAGGGGCGTCCGTCGAGACCGGCGCCCTCTCGACCGGCGAGCCGCTCGGGCGACTCGTGCTCGAGGGCGTGCGCGTGGGAGAGGACGCGCGCCTCCCGGGCGACGGCACGGCCCAGCTGCGCTGGCTCGCCGCCCGCAGCCGCGTCGGGCTGGCCGCCCTGCAGGTGGGCGTCTCCGATCGCGCGATCGCCATCACCGCCGACTACACCCGCGAGCGCGAGCAGTTCGGCGTGCCCATCGGGAGCTTCCAGGCGGTGCAGCACCGCCTGGCCGACGCCTGGATCGACCTCGAAGCGATGCGCTGGACGCTCTGGCATGCCGTCTATCGGCTCGATCAGGGCCTGCCCGCCGAGCGCGAGGCACGGGTCGCCAAGTTCTGGGCGGCGGACGGCGGCTCCCGCATCGCGCGCGCCTGCGTCCACCTGCACGGCGGGCTCGGAAGCGACATCGACTACCCGATCCAGCGCCACTTCCGCTGGAGCAAGTCCCTCGAGCTGTGCCAGGGCGGCGCGACCGAGACCCTGGCCGGACTCGGCGCCGACATGGCCCACGCCGGGCCCGTCCGCGACGGCATCGAGGCGGAGGTCTCGCTCTGATGGCTTCGCTCTCGTTCTCCGCCGTCGAGGTCGGCCAGGAGCTTCCGGCCCTCGACGTACCGATCACCGCGACGATCGTCGTTGGGGGCGCTCTCGCCTCGCGCGACTTCACGCCCGTGCATCACGACCGGGCGGCCGCCGTCGAGAACGGCCTGCCCGACGTCTTCATGAACATCCTGACGACGAACGGCTACGTGAGCCGCTTCGTGACCGACTGGGCGGGCCCCGACGCCATCGTCCGCGGCGTGAAGTCGCGACTTGGCGGCCCGATGCTCCCCGGCGACACGCTGAAGCTGCGCGGCAAGGTCACCGAGGCCGAAGCCGGAGAGGTCGAGGTCGAGGTGACCGGCAGCAACGCCTGGGGCAACCACGTCACGTCCCGGGTGCGCGTCGCACTCCCCGCCTGAGCCCGAGAAGCCATGCCCACCACGCTCAAGGACGAAGCCGCGATCATCGGGATCGGTCAGACGAAGTACTCGAAGAACTCGGGCGTCTCCGAGCTCGCGCTGGCTTGCGAGGCCGTACGCAACGCCATCGACGACGCCGGCCTCGAGCCCGAGGAGGTGGACGGCCTCGTCACCTTCCTGATGGACTCGAGCGACGAGGTCGAGGTCGCCCGCGCCGTCGGCCTCGGCGACCTCTCGCTGCTCTCCCGGGTCGCCTACGGCGGCGGCGCCGCGGTGCCCCTGATCCACCAGGCGGCCATGGCGGTGGCGACGGGCGTCGCCCAGAACGTCGTGGTGTACCGGGCGCTCAACGGTCGCTCGGGCCAGCGCATGGGCCAGGGCGTCTCGGGCAACGTGATCACCAGCGACCTGATCCACTGGTCCTGGTACATGCCCTACGGCCTCCTCACCCCGGCCTCGTGGATCGCGCTGCAGGCCACGCGCTACATGCACGACACGGGCACAGGCCCCGAGGCCTTCGCCCACGTCGCCGTCTCGACGCGCAAGCACGCGGTGAACAACCCGGAGGCCGCGTTCTTCGGCAAGCCCATGAGCTTCGACGACTACTACGCGTCGAAGTGGATCTGCGAGCCGCTGCGTCTGTTCGACTGCTGCCAGGAGACGGACGGCGGCTGCGCGATCGTCGTGACGTCGGCGGAGCGGGCGAAGGACGCGAAGCACCCCGCGGCCCTCGTGCGTGGCGTCTCCCAGGCGTCGTTCGACGGCCAGGAGCAGATGACGAGCTTCTACCGCGACGACATGGGCTGGCTCCCGGAGATGGAGCTGGCCGGGAAGATCGTCTACGAGCAGAGCGGGCTCGGCCCCGACGACGTCGATGCCGCCATCCTCTACGACGCCTTCACGCCCGAGGTCGTGATGCAGACGGAGGCCTTCGGCTTCTGCAAGAAAGGCGAGGGCGGCGACTTCGTGAAGGACGGCAACCTCGAGGTGGGCGGCCGGCTCCCCAACAACACCCACGGCGGGCTCCTCTCGGAGTCCTACATCCACGGCGTGAACGGCATCGCCGAGGGCGTGCGGCTGATCCGCGGCACGTCCGTGAACCAACCCGAGAAATGCGACCACGTGCTGGTCTCGAGCGGCGTCGGCGTTCCGACCGGCGCCATGATCCTCGGGAAGGCCTAGCCCGGTCGCGCCAACGCAACAGGCCACAGCAGGAGAACGCCCTTGTCCGGATCCGTCATCGTCGAAGCGCTGCGCACCCCCATCGCCCGAGGCAAGCTCGGCAAGGGCGACCTCTCGGGCTTCCACGCCGCCCAGCTGCTCGGCCGCCTGCAGATGGGGCTGGTCGAGAAGGCCGGCATCGAGCCCAAGGAGGTCGAGCAGATCTTCGGCGGCTGCGTGACCCAGGCCGGCGAGCAGTCGAACAACATCGCGCGCCACGCCTGGCTCGGCGTCTCGAAGGACGACTACTCCACGGCCGGCACCACCCTCGACGTCCAGTGCGGCTCGGGCCAGCAGGCCAACAACGTGGCCAACGCCATGGTGAAGGGCGGCTCCGTCGACTGCTCGCTCGCCTGCGGCATCGAGCTGATGAGCCACGTCGGCCTGGGCGCCAACGTGATCAACGGCCCGGGCTTCTTCCTCCCGCCGGAGTTCCCCTGGAACGAGCCCATGTCCCAGTTCGAGGCGGTCGAGAAGATCGCGCGCACCCGCGGCATCTCCCGCGAGGACGCGGACGCCTTCGCCCTCTCCTCCCAGCAGAAGGCGCGTGCCGCCACGGACGCCGGCCACTTCAAGCGCGAGATCCTGCCCATCGACGCGCCGGTGCTGGGAGACGACATGCAGCCGAGCGGCGAGACGCGGCTGGTGGAGCAGGACCAGGGCATCCGCGACACCACTCTCGAGGGGCTGGCCCAGCTCCGGCCGGTGCAGGAGGGCGGCATCCACACGGCCGGGAACTCGTCCCAGGTGTCGGATGGCGCCGCCGGCGTCCTCTACATGAGCGAGGAGAAGGCCAGGGCCGCGGGCCTCACGCCTCGTGCCCGCATCGTCCACGACGTGGTGGTGGGCTGCGACCCCGAGATGCTGCTCGAGGGCCCGATCGACGCCACCCGGCGCATGATCGAGAAGCACGGCCTCGACCTCGGAACGGTCGACGTGTTCGAGTGCAACGAGGCCTTCGCTGCCGTCGTGCTGTCGTGGCTCAAGGCCTTTCCGGCCATCGACCCGGAGAAGGTGAACCCGAACGGCGGGGCCATCGCCCTCGGCCACCCCGTGGGCGCCACCGGCTCGCGGCTGATCGTCTCGGCGCTCCACGAGCTCGAGCGCACCGGCGGGAGCCGCGCCCTCATCACCATGTGCTGCGGCTCGGCCGTCGGCACCGCCACGCTCATCGAGCGGCTGTAGGAGAATCGGAGATGGGAATCCTCGACGGCAAGGTCGCGCTGGTCACGGGCGCCGGGCTCGGGCTCGGACGCATCGAGGCGCTGGCCCTCGCCGAGGCGGGCGCCTCGGTGATCGTGAACGATCTCGGCTCGGGACTCGATGGGGAGGGCAGCGACGAAGCGCCCGCCAACGACGTCGTACGCGAGATCGAGGCCGCCGGGGGCAAGGCCGCCGCGGCCTTCGGCGACGTCTCCGACTGGGAGGACGCCCGCCGCATCGTGCGCCAGGCGGTCGACCAGTTCGGCGATCTCAACATCGTGCTGAACAACGCGGGCATCCAGCGCGACGGCATGATCGTGAAGATGACCGAGGACCAGTTCGACTCGGTGATGCGCGTCCACGTGAAGGGCCACTTCGCGATGATCAAGCACACCATGGACTACTGGCGCGAGAAGTCGAAGGCCGAAGGAGGCGAGCCGCTCTATGGGCGGCTGATCAGCACGGCCTCGGATTCGTTCATGATGGGCAACCTGGGCCAGCCGAACTACGCGGCCGCGAAGGCCGCCATCGCGCACCTCACCCTCTCGGCGGCCCGCGAGTGCCAGCGCTTCGGGGCGACCGCCAACGTGATCCTGCCGCGCGCCCGCACCCGGATGACCATGTCGGGCCCCTGGGCCTCGATCTTCGCCGAGCCCGAGGACGGCTCCTTCGACGCCTTCGCGCCGGAGCACATCGGGCCGCTGGCGGTCTGGGTGGCGTCTCCCCATGCGGCGAACGTCTCGGGCCAGCTGATCCAGCTCTGGGGCAAGCACATCCGCGTCTTCGCGGCGCCGACCGCGGCGCTCGACCACGAGAACGAGCAGCCGTGGAACGTCGACGAGCTGCAGAAGGTGCTCGGCCCCTTCTTCGAGGGCAAGAAGCCCATCGAGGACGGCTTCGCCCTGCCCATGATGTAGGCTGCCATCTTGTAGGCTCCGGGTGCTTCCGAGAGGCGGAATGAACCGGCTGGATCTCGACGACACCGGCGAACGACTGCTCGGCCGCTGCCTGCGACGGCAGGCCGAGGCGATCCCCGATGCCGACTTCCTGCTCGCGGACGACGAGCGCTGGTCCTATGCCCGCGTGAACGAGCTCGCCAACGCGGCGGCGGCCGGCTTCACCGAGCTCGACGTCGAGCCCGGCGACACGGTGGCATTCCTGATGGAGACCTGTCCGGACTGGGTCTGGACCACGCTCGGGCTGAACAAGCTCGGCGCCATCTGGGTGCCGATCAACACCGACTACAAGGGGACCTGGCTCCTCGACGCTCTCGTGGACAGCCGCGCCCGGGTGCTCGTCGTGGACGCTGCGCTGATCCCGCGACTCGCCGAGCTGGGCGCCCTCCCCTTCGAGCACCTGGTGATCCGCGGCACGCCCGAAGGGGAGCCGGGGGCGCCCGCGATCTCGATCGAGGAGCTGGTCGCCGAGCCCGGCCCCGAGCCCGACGACGCGGCGCTCCACTACGGACAGACGGCCGCGATCCTCTGGACCTCGGGGACGACCGGTCGCTCCAAGGGCGTGATGCAGAGCCACAACGTCTGGATCCGCGCCGCCATCGACGGGGGCGAGACCTCGGGCCTGCGTGAGGGCGACGTCCTCTACAACTGCCTGCCCATGTATCAGTCGGCCGCGTGGGTGGCGAACGTGTATCGGGCCCTGGTCTTCGGCGTGCCCTGCGCCATCGACCCCCGCTTCTCGGCCAGCGACTTCTGGGATCGAACGCGCCACTACGGTGCCACGATGGTCTTCACCCTCGGCGCCATGCACATGTTCCTGTGGAACGCGCCCGAGCGAGACGACGACGCCGACAACCCGGTCCGCGTGGCGAGCATGATCCCGATGCCTGCCGACCTGATCCCTCGCTTCAAACGACGCTTCGGCATCGAGGACATCCCCCAGGGCTACGGCCAGAGCGAGGTGATGTCGCTGGTGACGCGCTTCCCGGGCAGGGAGTACGCGCCGAACTCCCTGGGCGAGCCGGCCGATGGGATCGAGGTGCGCATCCTCGACGACGAGGACCGCGAGGTCGGCGTGGACGAGGTCGGCGAGTTCTGCGTCCGTCCGCTCGTCCCCTTCGCCATCTTCAACGGCTACTTCCACGACGAGGCCGCGACGGTGCGCGCGTGGCGGAACCTCTGGTACCACACCGGCGACCTCGGCCGCCGCGACGAGAACGGCGAGCTCTTCTTCGTCGACCGCAAGCAGGACTTCATCCGCTTCAAGGGCCGCAACATCTCGTCCTTCGCGGTCGAGCATGCCTTCGGCTCCCATCCCGCCGTGGCTCAGTGCGCCGCCCACGGCGTCGTCGCCGAAGAGCTCGAGTCGGAGGCCGAGCTCAAGGTCTGCGCCGTGCTCAAGCCCGGCGAGAGCGCGACGCCCGAGGAGCTGGCGCGTTTCGTCAACGACAACGCCCCCTACTTCTTCGTGCCCCGCTACATCGAGCTGCTCGACGCCCTCCCCCAGACCCCGACGGGGCGCGTGCAGAAGTTCAAGCTGCGCGAGCGAGGCGTGACGCCCCAGACCTGGGACGGGCGAGCGGCCGGGTTCGAGGTGCGGCGCTAGGCCAGAGCTCAGCGGCGCCGACGCCCGACGACGGTCAGGGCCGCGACGCCCAGCACCAGCCCCAACGCGGGCTCCGGCGCCACCAGCACCTGACCGCGGATCTCACCGCCGGTGAACGTGGTGCTGTGGATGTTGATGTACCAGAGGCCCGCCAGCAGGTCGGCGGCCTGGCCGGCGCTCAGGGTGGAGCTGCCGTCGAAGGTTCCCGAGGTGTTGCCGACGACCGAGATGCCCAACGCGACGCCGGCGTTCACGCCCGGCGCCGCCGGCCCGTGGAAGTGGGCGACCAGGAAGTCCGAGCCGAGGCCTGAGTAGGAGCCGCTCCAGGTCAGCTCGTTCGTCTGGTCGTCGAAGGTGAGCGAGGCGCTTCCGGTCGCGGAAGAGCCGGTCCCCGCACCTCCATTGGCCTGGGCCCCGTCGATGGAGGCGGCCAGGGAGATGACCAGGCCCGATGCCGGACCCGACGCGAACAGGAAGACGACGGACAGGATCAGGGCACGAACCAGAAGCGTCATATGGGGCGTTCTCCTCCCCCGGTCCCATTCTGCCCCGCGCCCGGAGCTCGGGTCAACGAAGATCGGTAGACGAAGTGGCGCCCTCCGGGGATCGGGTCCTAGTCGACGACCGAGGCATCCCCGATGTGGCGGGCCACCAGTGCCCAGAAGGCCACCTTGCCGGCGCCGTGGCTCACCAGGTCGGCCTGGGCGAAGCGGGCCGCTTCGTCGGAGATGGGTCTGGCGTCGCGGGCCTTCATGTGGACCTCGGCGACGCGCTCCATGTGCACGAAGCTGCCGACGGCCTCCTCGACGTTGGGGCCGACGGTGAGGAGACCGTGGTTGCGGAGGATGATGGCGCGGGTGTCGCCCAGGGCCTGGGCGATGCGGCGGCCACCCTCGGTGCTCTGCACCTGCACCTCCTCGTCGTCGAAGATCGCATGGTCCTCGAAGAAGATGCACGACTCCTGGCTGATCGGGAGGATCGGGCGCACCTCGGCCGAGAAGGGCGTGCCCCAGCCCGTGTGCACGTGGGTCGCGCTCACGGCGTCCGGGCGGGCCATCAGGATCGGGTGGTGGATGTAGTAGGCGGCCCTGTTGATCACGCCCTCTCCCTCGGCCAGCTTGCCGTCCGCGTCCACGAGGACGAGATCGGCCACCGTCGCCGCGTGGTAGGAGACGCCGTAGCGCAGCATCCAGAAGCAGTCCGTGCGCTCGGGATCGCGCGCGGAGATGTGCCCGTCGCCGAGATCGCCCCAGCGTTGAGCGGCGAGGATCCGGTAGCCGAGAGCGACGGCGCGCTTGCGCTTCGCGCGCAGCTCCTCGGTCGTGGCGTCTTCGGAGCGGATCGCGGCGCTGGCCATGGGGCATCCTCCTCGGGGGATCGCGCCGAGTGTAGGCCCTCCTGCTAGTGGAGGGTGCCCGTGAAGACGATCACCCCGTCGCAGAAGCCCGAGGTGCCCACCCGGCCGACGCTGGCCTCGAGGACCGTGCCCTTGGGCAGCACCAGCTCGTAGGGGAAGCTGTAGTTGAGCGAGATCTGGTTCGCGCCGCCCCAGCTGTGATCGATCACGATGTGACCGTTGCTGCCGGGGTGGATCGCTTCGGCGCCGCTCTTGCGCTCGTAGGGCCAGCGTACCGTGGCGCTGCAGTTGTGGAGATTGGGGTCCGTGTCGATCGAGCCCGGCGCCACGGTGATCGTCTGGAGGATCACGTCCACCGGGAAGCTCACCGGGACCGCGCCGGTATTGCTGGTGGCGTAGACCTCGCGGATCACCACCTGCTTGGGCAGCACGTCGTCGGCCGGATCGGCCGCGGCGGGTACGACCAGCAGGGTCGGCAGGATCGGAGTCAGCATCAACGCCATCCCCAGCCGGTGGAAGAGGTTCCCGAGGGCGGCGCGGAAGGGTCGGATCGAGAGGGTCATCGGGTTCTCCAGACGCCCGGGTCCGGGTCGTCGTCAGGGTTTCCCCCGTGGCGTTCGATCCCCGGGAACGACGTTCCGCCCGGAGGCGCCCGGTGGTGTGAGACCTCTCACACCCGGCCTCAAGCGGCCGCGCGGGCGACCCGATCCGGAGCCCATGCACCGCACCACGGTCGTCCACGGGGCCATCCTGGCCACGCTCCTGGCCTTCGGGCCGGCGGGCGCCCTGGCCGGCCCGCAGTGCGAGGCCCCGGCCTCGGGCGGCGGAGGCGGGGCCGTCTCGCTGGTGGTGCTGGCGTCGCCGGAGAAGGTCCACACCCTGGCCCGCGAGCTGCCCGCGGTGCCCGTCCTGCGGCGCGGCCCGGCGACGGTGGTGTTCGCCGACGGCCGCGTCGTGACCTCCGACGTCGAGGCGGCGGGGCGTCACCTGAACGCCCTCGGCTGGGCGGGGCGGCGGATCGAGGTGATGGCCTCGTTCCCCTCGCGGCCCGCCTGGCGACCCGGCTGAGGCTAGGAGCGCGGGTCGGTCGACCCGCACCCGGGGCTGCTGCCACCTGGCGTCAGCGCGCAGGCGAGTCGTTCCCCCACCGATGGATGGCTTCGACTAGCTTTCCTCTGACAGGAGGGAGGAGCGAAGCCATGGCCATCGAGTCACGCAACGGACGCTGCCTGTGCGGAGCCGTCGAGCTCACCGCGTCCCAGATCGAGCCCCACATCCACGCTTGCCACTGCAGCATGTGCCGGCGCTGGTCCGGCGGCCCCGCGCTCGCCGTGACCGTCGGGAGCCTCGAGATCCGGGGCGAGGAGAACGTGTCCGTCTACGACTCGTCGCCGTGGGCCGAGCGCGCGTTCTGCAAGCTCTGCGGCACCAACCTCTTCTACCGCATCAAGGAGACCGGCATGACCGTCCTGTGGAGCGGCACCCTCGACTCCGCCGACGGGCTCGAGCTCGCCGGCGAGATCTACGTGGACGAGAAGCCGGGCTTCTACGACCTCGCGGGCGACCATCCGCGCCAGACCGGCGAGGAGTTCCTGAAGTCGGTGGGGCTCAGCCCGGAGTGACCGCCCCGCCCTCTCGCGAACGGAGCTCGGCGCGCACGGCCGCGTGCCGCTCGCGGGTGATCGGGAAGCCGACCAGGAAGCCGGCCCCGATGCTCATGAGCAGCGCCGGGATCGCGCCGTAGACGAACATCAGGCGCGCCTGGATCTCGGCCGGGATGACCTCCTGGGAGGGGTCGTAGCCGAGCCACGCCGGAAGCGTGGTGCCGAGCAGCACACCGAGCGCGAGCGCGAGCTTGGTCACCATTCCCCACACGGCGAAGTAGAGCCCGGACCGCTGCTCCCCCGACGCGAGCGTGTCCACGTCGATCACGTCGGCGGCGATCGAGTTCGAGAGGAAGAGGATCGACGC
>JAAUYD010011370.1_pt1 | contig 19071 bp, 14 predicted proteins | sample 7278101 | NCBI WGS metagenome assembly JAAUYD01 (sample SAMN14350128, study PRJNA611818) | marine sediment metagenome | isolation source: surface marine sediment (0.6m) | place: French Polynesia: Moorea | collected 2018-08
TCTTCCGGTTGCATACCGTATGATAACCCATAGTGTAGTTCGATTCCCGCGTGACCGGAATTGGCGCAAAGAGAATAATCGGTTGTGGTTGCCCCTAATGCAAACCAAAGTCTTCTCGGAAACTGCCATGCAAGGAATCCCTGATTTCCCGGATAATCATACAATAGCACCGATTCCTTTCCATAAACTTCAACCGTCTTCTTTAGTTTTTTCGCCACAACCGATATGCATTCTTCCCAAGTCTCGCGGACAAACCGGTCTTCGTGGTCACCACCTGATTTGATGTGAGGATATAAAACGCGATTCTTGCTGTACACCCGTTTTGGATCGCCCATTCCCCTCGGGCAGAGAAATCCCTGTGTGACCGGATTCAACCGGCTTCCTTTCGTGGAGATGATCCTTCCATTGTCAACGGTCACATCGATAAAGCAGGTGTCAGGGCAATCCCTTTGGCATACTGTCTTTATTACGCTCATTTTTCCCCCTTCCCATTTTTAACATAGAATTAACAGTTTTCACACAGCATGACCTTTTTTCGTCCGAATTTGGGAATCAATCGACCATCAATTGCGATTAAACCCAGAAATATTAGCGTCATCCCACCGAAGACATTCCATCCGAGTTTTTCTCACAGTACCATCACCCCCAGTAAAATGGCGATTACCGGGATTATAAATGTCACCAGTAAAAGATTCGTCGGCCCCGAGGTCGCCAATATACGAAAATAGAGAATATACGCTAATGATGTGCTGATAACCGAGAGCCCTAATATTGCAGTCCAGGTGATCATGCCGGGTGTCAGGCTCCACGGCTGCTCAATGATTAAAGTCATGGGGATCATCATGATCGTTTAGCCGCACAACATACCGGTAGCGACAACAACCGGATCTATCTTCTTGAATCGACGCCCATAGATGGCAGCCAAGGCATATGAGAGTGCTCCGCCTAAAACCGCTACTTGCCCGATCCCATGCACGTCGAAACCTTTTAAAGACTCAAGACCGATAAGTACGGCAACACCGACCCACCCGGTTAAAGCACCGGTAATTCGATTGGCTGTCAGGCGTTCTTCCCGTGTCAACATGTGTGTCAGAACGACACTGAAAATGGGGGTTGTTGTGTTCAGGATCGAAGCCAGACTGCTTTCGATGTATTTGAGCCCCCAAAAGATCAGGCTGAAAGGTATCAGATTATTCAGCGCACCCATGATAATAAAGGCGCCCCAAAGGCCGGGTGAGATAGGCATTTTCTTTCCGGTTAACCTTAAATAGGCTAAGAGGGCGACGGAGGCAAAGGCAACTCGACATAGGATGATTGTCAGTGGTGTCATCTCTTTTACGGCAACTTTAGCAAAGAAAAAGGAGCCTCCCCAGAAGATAGACAAAAGAATGACAAGGCCCCTTTCCTTTAATCCCATCACGCTGTTAATTGTAGGATTGTCAATACCTTTTTTTATATGACGATGATTCATGATCGTAAGATTTGATTTCATTTCTCATAATCTCCATAAGCTGTTTATGGACAATTAAGATTTAACATGCCCCGGTTTGATGGACTAATATTAAACATTTCAACATGGCATAGGCCACCCGAATCTTGCTGAATTATTGAGCAAGATTCGGGTGGCTATCATTAATTGATTCGGGTAGGATAAATTCAATACTATGAATCTGGAGGGCAGAATGAATAATATCGATTTTTCACAACAGTCCGAGGATTACCAGCGTGTAGAAAAGGCGATTCGATTTGTTGAAGACAATTTCACATCTCAGCCTTCGCTTGACCAAATCGCCGAAAGTGTGCACCTGAGCAAATTTCATTTCAACCGATTGTTTAAGCGTTGGGCTGGAATCAGCCCCATTCAGTTCCAGCAGATTTTAACCCTCGAATATGCAAAAAAAAGATTGGCCGATTCCAGAAGTCTTCTCGATACCGCTTTTGATGCAGGGCTTTCAGGACCCAGTCGACTGCATGATCTGTTTGTAACCTTCGAAGCAATGACGCCAGGCGAGTTTAAAAAGATGGGAGCAGGTTTGGAGATCGCATACGGATTTGATTATACCCCGTTTGGGCAATGTTTGGTTGCCGTTACCGAGAGAGGTATTTGTCATCTTGGGTTTGTCGATAAAGATAACAGAGCTGAAGCATTTAACCACCTGCAACAAGCCTGGCCCGAAGCGAGGCTAATTGAGGACCAAACTCATATCAGTGAGATTGTGAGACGCATATTTCGTCTGAAGCAACCTGCTGATTCACGTCCTTTCCATTTGCACCTTAAAGGTACAAACTTTCAAGTAAACGTATGGAGGGCGTTATTAACGATCCCTGTAGGAAGCATTGTAAGCTACCAGGATATTGCCGCACTGATTGGGCATCCCAAAGCCTTTCGTGCGGTCGCCAATGCGATTGCCATCAACCCTGTTGGGTATCTTATTCCGTGTCATCGGGTGATTTCCAAATCTGGAAAAATCCATCAATATCGCTGGGGGTCAGCAAGAAAAAAAGCCATTGTAGGGTGGGAAGCATCCCGCGCTGGATAGAAGCGAGTTATTTGATTCGCATGTTATACAATATATAGGGGTGTGGATTGTAGATGGAATATGCCGTAAAAACTGACATATCTCCAACGTATTTGTACTGCCTCCAAGATTTTTGCACCTAAGATATCAATCAGAAACTTGATATACAGATTCTATTATAATCAGATTGTGTTTTCTAAATGATTAGGTAGGGATTGACTACTCTTTGTCCCTATCATGCGCGTCAGCGAGACGGCAATATACTCGCAATCAGCGCGCCCTGTCCCGACGTAATGGTTATTTTACGGATAGGTGTCAACTTTAGAAGACGACCACCAGAACTGTCTTCGAGCACATACAAAGCCCCTTCAGGCTCCTGTTCGACCTCGCGTATACGCTCACCCCATTTAAAGCGTTCGGCTTCTCCGGCAGTTTTCTCTTTTAATTCAACACCAATTAGGTCAGGAAAAAGAGTCAGATCTCTGAAATTGACGATCTTACGATTTAAATCAGAATTCGGTCGTATTCTTTCTTCAATTTGCGAGTTGATTATACCTTTGAATTTAACCGCTACCGGTTCTGGCTGCCACTTGCGATTGTTCAACATAGGATTAATAAGTTGTTATATTCAGATTAGGTATGATAAGTATAATTTATTGAAAATTATCAGATTGTTGTATATTACTTGATTTTTAGAGCGACAAAAACGTATCTTCATCTCAAATTTCACTATCGCGATACATGTTGTGATATTCTGACTATCTAATCCGATAATCCTTGAAAAAGGTATGTATAATGAGTGACACAGATGTATGATTATAAGCGCAAAATAGAAAAAGGGTTTTATCATTTGGGCATCAGCGTCATTCGCTATCGTTGGGCTATTCTGCTCATGACGCTTGTGGTGGCCGGACTGGCCGTTACCCAGATCCCCAAGCTCAGTATCGCCACTTCTGTAGAAAGCATGTTTGCGCGGCACGATCAGATACTGACCGATTACCAACGGTTTCGCACTCAATTCGGTCGCGACGAAGAAATTGTTCTGCTAATTTCCGCCTCCGATATCTTCAGCCTCGAGTTTCTCACCACGCTCAAGCAATTTCATGAAGATTTGGAGAATTCTTTGCCGCTGTTGAAAGAAGTCCGTTCGCTGGTCAATGCACCCTATATCCAACCCGTTGGCATTGAATTGCGTACCAGGGGGTTTCTCGACACCCTGCCGCAAACAGAAAAAGAAGCGCAGCAGTACAGAAAACGCGGCCTTTCCTATCCCGGATTCCAAAATCTGTATTTTACACCGGATGGCAGGCATGCCATCGTCGTCATCAAGACCCAAGCGGTTTCGGCATTGACAGCCGACGGTCTGCGATTGCGCGGCTATGCCCGGCGGGTCAGCGGGGCTGAAGCGCCTCCCCCTGATGATGAACAGCAGTCCATTTCCCAGGTGGAAAATATTGCCGTTATCGGCATCGCTGAAGCCGTCATCAGGGAATACCAGGCTGCAGACTTCAAGATAGCCTTCAGTGGAACACCCGTCTATCAGTTTCATGTCGAACCCATGGTACGCGCCAACATAAGGAAGATGTGTATCGCGATCCTCCTCGTTCCACTTATGTTCATGCCCTTTGTGTTTGGACGTGGCTCGGGTGCTTTTATGCCTCAAATAACAGCATATCTGGGCCTGATGGTGTCTTTAGGCTTGATGGCGTTGCTGTCGATCCGCTTCAGCCTGACCTCGTCCATGCTGCCTTCCATTTTGCTGTCCATCGGCCTGACAGCACCGATTCATTTCCTAGTGGTCTACTACAAGCACCAGAAGCGAGTCGGGAAGTTCAGGGGCATTGTTGCCACCATGCAGCATTCCGGTTTTCCAATCACCATGACCAGCATCACGACCGCGGCGGGATTGCTGTCATTTTCTTTCTCTGATATTGTACCTATCGCTCATTTGGTAAATTTCACCATTGTCGGCATTCTCGCAGTTCTGGTGTTTACGCTGGCCACCCTACCGGCGATTTTATCCATAATGCAGGTCGTCGATGGTTCGGAAAGAGGTGAAGCGCACTATGAGGCCTCCTTTTTAAACCGAGGCATGCTGGCCCTGGGTCGTCTCGGTGTCAACCGGCCTTACCTGGTTTTGATTCTGTTCCTGCTCAGCACCCTTGTGATGGGATTTAGCATCTCCCGGCTGCATTTCTCACACAACGAACTGCATTTTTTCACTGAAGATTCCGATTTCATGCGTCAGGTCCGTCTGATTGAAGAAAAAACCGGTGGATTTCGAGCGCTGGAATTACTGATCGACACACAGAGGGAACAGGGCATCGTCGATCGCGAACTGTTCCAGGCGATTGAGACCTTGGAAACCCTCCTGAGATCGGAGGCGGATTCCCAAGGGCATGCTTATGTCGGTCGAACCCGGTCCATCGTCGATCTCATCAAAGAGACCTCCTGCATATTAAATGGCCAGGGGGCTTCTGCATGCCCGCTTCCTGAGGATCAGCGAGCCCTGGTCGAGCAATTCGATCGCTTCAATGGCGTCACCCCCGAGACCTTCCGAAATTACACCAATGCAGACTTGAGCACAGGCCGTTTGACCGCCATGATGTACTGGCGGGATGCTGCTGATGACGTTGATTTCATTGACCGGGTGCGGGAAACCATCGCAACCTTATTCGACGACGGTGTCAAAACGGTCGTAACCGGTGTGGTTTCCATCAACTCCGGCATTTTTAACGCGATGATGACCAACCTGGCCATCGGTTACAGCACGGGATTCCTGCTGATTACGGTTTTAATGATCGTGGCCGTTGGAGATATGCGCCTGGGACTATTGGCCATGATTCCCAATTTAATGCCGATTGTCATCGGTTTGGGCGTGATGGGATATCTGGACATCCCCCTTAATATATTCAACCTGATCGGCGGAAGCATTGCCATTGGGCTGGCTGTGGACGATACCATCCATTTTTTCCATAATTTCCAAAGGTACTACCTGAGGTCCGGTGATATCGGCTTTGCTGTGAACGAAACTTTGGGAACCGCAGGCCGGGCCTTGATGACCACGACCCTCATACTAGTGGCCAGTTTCTGGATGCGGCTCATCAGCGACCTGAAAGTGATTGCTGATTTCGGATTAGTGGTGGGTATCGCACTGTTAGTGGCCTTTCTGGCCGATGTGTTGCTCGCACCAGCCCTACTACGGTTATATTATAGGATCGGGCAAACGGATCCCCTAAAACGGTTCAATGATCTAAGGGCGCAGAACGTATGATGTCTATGAAACGTATCCTCAAGTATGTTGCGGTTTACCTGGCCTGTTGCGCGGCCATAGGTGCGGGGGTATATGTTTCCATAACTTTTTTTGCTCAAAAGACATTCTATCTTGATAAAAAGCAATGGCATCCGGCTGAGCCGGAAACCCAGCACATCGATCCCAACCGTTTGAACATTGCGCTCGATTACGTTGAGACACGGCTACCAACCGCACGAGGCCTTCTGTTGCTGCGCAACGGCAAAACGGTGCTTGAAAAATACTACTGGCTCGGTGGCCCCGAAGTTACGGATTACCTGCATTCCCTGAATCTCCCGCTTCTCCAGGTGTTGATCGGCATTGCCATCGATCATCAATTGATCCAGGGGCCGGAGCAACCTCTGTCCGCTTTTTTCCAAAAACAGCTGACGCATTTGTCCGATGATGCAGCGGCGCTGACGCTGAACCACCTTTTAAGGGCACAGGCGCCCCTGCTCTGGGGTGCCGGGGACCAGGACTATTGGAATTTGCTTTACGCCGCAGACCGGATCGAGGCCAGTCTGCAAATAATTTATGGGCAACAGACAATGCCCCGGCCGGCAATAAACTTTGCCGCAGCTTATCTGCTGAGCCAGGTGATTGAACAGGTTTCCGCGCAGAGCGTATTCAGCTTTGCCGACCAATACCTGTTCCAGCCCCTGGGAATTTCGACTTACGCAGCCGACGATGACGACCTGATACTTGATCCAATGGTCGGATTTCAACTCAAGGTGCTGGACCTCGCAAAGTTAGGCTATCTACTGGCCCAGGATGGGGTTTGGGAAGGTCGCCAAATTGTCTCCCAGGAATGGATTCGCTGGCTGTTCTTGGATGTTCCTCACGCTCAATTAGACGACATGCCCGGGGGCAGCTGGGTCAGGACAAAGATCAAGGGGCAGGACAGTTTGGTGGTGCGCGGTGAAGGTGGGCAATATCTCCTCCTGGTTTCGGCGTTGCAGATGGTTATTGTAAAGACATCCACGAGCAGTTTTGCGCTGCCTCAAGATAATGGACATGACCGGCTGTTGAATTTGATAGTTGAATCTGTTTTGGAAGAGCCCGAAGCGACGGGGATGATAACCAAGACACAGTTAGAGACGGAAACAGAGTCAGGGCATTATACCGACGTAGTTGCACCAAATTTTGTTTTCTCAACGCCTGTTCCCCAAGACATATTGGATTTTTTCCATCAATTTGCCCAGGATATCGCCAGCCAGGACAGGCGCCGTGTGGCCCAGAACTATGCGCGCATATACGATCGTGGCCCGCCGCCTCTATTTTCCCGAAATTGGTCCCCAAACCGTCTGATGTTTAGCCGAAATCCACCCTATCTGGAGTTCGTTCACATTACGAAGTTGCGTATCGAAAATCACCGAGCCTATCTGAGAGGCAATGTCAAGTTTGACTACAGGACCTTCGGTGGCCCTCAAGGCGTCTACCCGTTGGATAATCTGATCAAACTGAAAGGCCGCTGGAAATGGCTCGGGTTGCCGAAAAAGACCGCCCTGCTGGATCGTGATGACTATTTTGATGCTGAGCTGAGTGAAGAGCAGCAACGGTTCTTGGATGACTGTTCCGGTCCTCTGGTTGGGAAATCTCCGTTGTTCGGAAACGATTGTTTTGCCGAGAATTTTCAATTGGCCGGAGCAGGGAGAGAGTTGTTTGCCGAACGCCTCCAACCTTTTCTGCAGGGGCACAGCGGTGTTCGCCTGCATATAACCGGTGTGCAACCAAATGATTCAGCCTACCGGGTGCAGGGCTACATCGATGGCAGCGCCTTGGGCGAACTCCGTTTGCCTGATGACCTGCATATGGTTAAAGAAAAAGGAGCCTGGAAATGGCAAGGTGTCGCCAATTCGAAGCCGACAGGATGAAAGCTATTTAGATTTGTGTACCTTTAAAGAATAGTATTTTGAATATAAGGACAAAACTATGGGAGTTAACCACGGTGCTGTTAGATTTCCGATGGCCTCTGATACCGAATACAAAATTCCGTTATAAGGCAATCTCAATGAGACAACCAATAAAGTTGTGACTATGAAGATCAGGGTTACTGCATTAATCATTTTTTTTATTTTTGGGTGCTCTAAGGATTACTCGGACCTTCCCCAGATATCTGTTGATTTCGTCTGGTTGAAGGATCAAACATGTTTTGATGAGAGATCTCCCGAAATTACAGTAAAAAATGTTCCTGATACTACTGAATCATTAAAAGTTAAAATGGTAGACATAGACAATCGCTACAACCATGGTGGGGGAACGGTAACCTACGATAAATCTGATCGCATCTCCGTAGGCGCCCTAAAGAATTATAAGGGTCCTTGCCCAATGATGAACATGAATCCGCGCTATGAAATAAGCGTTAGAGCAATGAATGAAAACGGGAAAGCCATCGCCTTCGGAAAGAAGTTTAAAAGATATCCCCCTTTACCTGAATGAAAAGCATTTGAGACCGATAAAAGATTCAAGACCATCTATATATATGCAGCAATGATAGTCTTACATTGGGACTTAGAAGGGATAATGAATCGGGTCAACTATAACTTCCATATTGGTGGACGGCATCGACAGCGGCATGTACATTTTCCGGGGGTGTTGTGGCGCCGATATTACATAGAAGCAGGGCAAAGCGACCGTCTTTTCCACCGATCTTAATGTAATGCTTGACCCGTTCGCGGATTTCAACCGGAGAGCTTAAGGCCAAAAAAGCCGCCCCGATGCCGAGAATCAGTGGTACGTTTTTTTTCTTGGCATACGCTTTGTATAATTCCGGTCCAAGCTCTGCCACATCCGGATCCTGGCCTTCGATGAAACCGGGGCAGACTTGAAACTTGAGATCGAGCATTTCCAGGGGATTCTTCAGGTAGTTTTCACCCACCCAGTTGGGCACATAAATTTCAGGACCGCAAAGCTCACGAAGCCGCAGCACATATGGCACGATCCATTCTCTGATGATATCGGGGTTAACGATCGGCAGGGAGCCGGAGGCATCATCTCCTGCGATGTTTTTTACATCCGGAAACTCTTTTTTTAAGTGCAGAATCCAGGGCGCCAGAACCTCTTCGACGATGCGATCAAACATGTCGCGCACAAAATCCGGATCCATGTAAATGTCCATCAACAATTGTTCGAGGCCTCTGATATTAGCGGCCAAACTGAACGGCGCGCAGAACCGGATAGTGATTTCCGAACCACCGATCAATTTGCGGAAAATTCGATTCATCTCGACAACATTGGAAAAACGACCGTCCGATTCGAAATCCGGCGTTCTGATTTTTTTGAGATCATCCCGATCCCTAATAAGGGGTTTTGTGCGGTCCACATCCGGCATGTCGTGCTCACTGTATTTTACTTCCTGGCCTAATGCTTCGGCTTCAATGTTGTAGACGTCATAGTCCAGCACCGGGACATCGATGCCGTATTTCTCCTGAATCTCCAAGGTGCCTGCAGCAAGAATCTCTGGTGTTGTATAAAATCTGTCAGCTGGAATACAAAGTTCTTTCATTGCGAATTCATGCATCTGCGAAACCACGGGAACGCGATCTGGTACTCCGGTCATGGCAATTTCAAACCGCTTGACCCCTTCTTGAAAGAAAGAATATTCTTTATTTTTTCCCAGCATGACGATGTCTCCTTCTGTGAGATTCGGCTATTAATAGTCCAAATGCGCACAATTTTCAACTATCCATCGAATCATCAAGGGGATCGATTTGACCTGCCATTAATAGCGTCATAACACTTCCAGGGAAGGTCTATGAAATGAAAGGATTCGCAGAAACCTAGCGTTGATGTTGGGTGGGGGATCTCGTCCTATCGTAGTTCCAGATTTACTTCCCTGGCAGCTTAATTTATAAGCTACGTGCTATTCCGGTGGGAATTTAAAAATTCTACCCTTTTCACGATGGCATGCTTGATGGGCGAAATGTGATCATTGTCGGTGGCTTATGAAATGAGATTCTTGACTTCTAAAATAAAAAGACAAATGTTTGAGAGAACTTCGAAGCAATCGGTGGCCTGACATTAGACGATTAGTTTGAAACAAAGTGAACATACGAAGGAGAAAAGAAAAATGAAACATCCTATATTGCATGTGACGTCCAGCGCTATAGCTTTGTTACTGGTGTTGGTTGTTACTGCGGCACCCCTCTTGGCGGAGACCAAAGAAGAAATCAAACAGGAAAAAGCCGAAATCCGTGAAGTCGCAAAAGAGACACTGGATCGTTTGTATAAAGTGCAGCCCTCGGCCAAACAGGCGATTGCCAAATCAGCCGGTTATGCTGTTTTTAGCAATTTCGGAACAAAAATATTAGTTGTCGGCGGTGGTGGTGGAAAAGGCGTCGCTGTCGATAAAAAGTCCCAAAAAGAAACCTTTATGAAAATGATCGAGCTACAGGCGGGGTTGGGACTTGGTATCAAGAAGTTCAGGTTAGTCTGGGTATTCGAAAACAGCAAAGACCTGACCGATTTCATCAACTCTGGCTGGGAATTCGGGGGCCAAACCACGGCCGCAGCCAAGCTGGGAGATGAGGGCGGCGCTTTTGCCGGAGCAATGTCAATATCCCCTGGTATCTGGCTGTATCAGCTGACTGACGACGGACTGGCGCTTGAGCTTACCGCTAAGGGGACAAAGTACTATAAAGACGATGATCTCAACTGAGAAACTTCTGCAGAATGTTCGCCCTTTGCTCGTTTTCGACAGCGCACGATGATCCCTCACATAAAATTAACAAAGTAGAGTTGGCAGGGAGAATTATGAATCAACCGGATAAAATGACCCAAGAAAAATCTTACATGGAATTAGCAATTGATATCGCTATTCGGATTGGAGTACTGGCCCTTTTGATAACCTGGTGCTTCCAGATATTGAGGCCATTTATTACTCCCGTGATTTGGGGAACCATTATTGCGATTGCCTTATTTCCTGTGTGTCGAAAACTAGGCAACCTATTAGGGAACCGTATAAAGGTGTCTGCTACGATAGTGACGCTGATTATACTTCTTATTATCATCCTCCCCTGCATACAGATGGTCGGCTCGATGGTCGATGGGGTGACCTATCTAAATGGCCGGATACAAGGCGGTGAAATCAAAGTGCCCCCTCCACCGGAAAATATCGATTCTTGGCCGGTGATTGGAAACTCGTTGAAGAGCAGTTGGCAAGAGGCTTCGGAAAATTTGATGACGACCTTGACGCGCTTTGCGCCCCAGCTCAAAGCCATCAGTTTAAAATTGTTGGAATCAGCTTTGGGCACCACCATGGGATTGCTGCAATTTACTCTTTCCATTATCATTGCCGGCGTTCTCATGGCCAATGCCAAGGGGGGTGGAAATTTGGCAAGAGAGCTGTTTGTCAGTTTAGCTGGCGAACGCGGCGATGATTTTGCCGATATTTCAACAATAACCATTCGCAATGTGGTCAAAGGGATATTGGGTGTGGCCCTGATTCAAGGGCTGCTGGCAGGTATGGGTTTTATGATCGCCGGGGTACCAGGTGCCGGCGTTTGGGCATTCTTATGTATATTTTTAGCCATTATCCAAATCGGAATCGCACCGGTTGCCATTCCAGTTATCATTTATATGTTCTACACTGCAGACACATTGACTGCCGGATTGCTGACGGTCTGGCTGATCTTGGTCATGATATCGGATAATTTCCTAAAGCCGGTTCTTTTGGGGCGTGGCGCGCCAGTGCCGATGCTGGTGATTTTTCTGGGCTCAATAGGAGGCTTTATTTCAATGGGATTTATTGGCCTGTTTATCGGAGCAGTCATTTTATCTTTGGGATTCAAGCTTTTCCAGGCCTGGTTGGAAAGCGATTCAAATCAGAAGGCGGTTTCCGATCGATCGCCTGTTCTTGCCGGCGAGAATCGCGAAGCCGGCGGTAATTAAAAAATCAGCGGCCACCAGCAGGGTGATCCCGGACCCTTCCAGGAGCATTCCTCATATCCCCGGCACTGCTGGTGTTCGCTGATTTCACAACTTGATTAGAAACTATACTTCTGCGGCTCGTTTTATTAATTCATATTTTGTAATATCCTTTCATGTGGTTCAAATATTTCCGGTAATTTTTGTCTTCTAATATTAAAATTTCCTGCTTTTTTTAAGTTTAAATATTGAAATTTTCTGTTTTTTGGGTTATCTTTCTAAATACTGGAGGATTCGCCATGTTTAAGCGCATGATTCACATTCCCCTAAAAGCCAGAAAAAGCTTCTTTTTATTCGGACCCAGAGGCACCGGGAAAACCACTTGGCTCAAACAACATCTACCAGGTTCACTCTTTTTTAACTTACTTAAGTCGGAACCCTACAATCGGCTGTCTGCAAATCCAGGAATCATTCGGGAAATGATTCCACCTCAATATTCAGGTTGGATCATTATCGATGAAATACAACGCATCCCGGAATTGTTGAACGAGGTTCACGACTTAATAGAGTCCCAGAAACGCATTTTTATTCTGACGGGCTCCAGTGCAAGAAAACTGAGACAAAAGGGGATAAATTTATTGGCTGGCCGGGCGCTTACCTATCATCTGCATCCTCTCACAGCGAGGGAGCAGGAAGACGCCTGGCAAATTTCAGAATCTCTACGTTATGGCCATTTGCCGGCACGCTTCAGTGAGCATGATCCACAAAAATATTTAAAAGACTATGTACAAACATATATCCGTGAAGAAGTTTTGCAAGAAAGTCTAACCCGAAATATCGGACATTTTTCCCGCTTTCTAGAGGTCGCTAGTTTCTCCCAGGGTTCCGTCATTAATATCAGCGAAATCGGCAGAGAGGCACATATCAAACGAGCGACAGCTGAAAATTATTTTTCCATACTTGAAGACTTATTAATTGGGGTGCATCTACCGGTGTTTGCCCGAAAAGCAAAAAGAAAACTAATCCGTCATCAGAAATTTTATTATTTTGATACCGGGGTGTTTCGGGCGATACGGCCAACCGGGCCATTGGATTCAGATGCCGAGCTGGATGGACCAGGGATGGAAACATTGGTATTTCAGGAATTGCGTGCTATGAATGATTACCTGAAATCTAACTATCAGCTTTATTTCTGGCGAACTAAAAATGGACTGGAGGTTGATTTTATCTTATACGGTCCAAAAGGGTTGATTGCCATTGAAGTCAAACGCTCCCCTCACGTGCATTCCAAAAATTTGCGGGGATTGAAAGAGTTTAAAAAAGATTATCCACCGACAAAATGTTATCTCTTTTATGGTGGTTCAACGCCTCTCAATAGAGACAATATTTCGATACTGCCTATTGAACAAGCATTACAGAATCTGGAACAAATTTTATAAAATCACGTCGAGAAAGACTCGAAAATCCGTCTTTCAAACGGAAGGGTACATTGGCTAATGAATTCAAGAGAGAGAATGGATGCGGCCATTCATTTAGGGCCAGTGGACCGTACTCCAAATACACCTTTTTATGAAGCGCCTATTTGTGAATTACAAAAGATCAAAAACCTCCGGCAGAGATCGCACAAAACGATAGTTTTTATGGGCCAATTTTGGTTGCTTACGGCCGGCTCTATCCAGAAGGACCGGAAATTTGGCCCAATCCAGCATGGGGATGTCCGTATACCCATCTCCGATGGCCATGCATTTGGTAGGATCGATCTTGAGTTTGGCGAGATATTTGACTTTGTCCTCCGGATTGGGGATGTGCAATGTCATGCTGCTGATTTTACCATTTGCCGATTCGAACCGGTTTCCGGCGATAGCCTCGAAACAATCGGCTATGCCGGCTTTTTCCAGAGTGGATTCGGCCAAATTGGCAGTACCACAGCTCAAAACAATCATCCGATATCCCTTATCCGCCAACTGAATTAGGCCCTGGCGGTCTGGTTTTGCAATTTTTGCGGCCAAGCGGCTGCCAACTGGATCAAACATTCCGACTGCCGTACCCGCCATGAATCGAATATAAAACCGTTTAAACATTTTTCGAAAATACTCCTTTTGATCGGTATAGATTAATGCCCTAGCCAGTGCGCGGATGTAAAAGGGTATTATTTCATCGGTCTCATACAGCTTATACCGCATGAGCGTCTGCTCGCTGTCAAAGGGGTCATTCGGCAGCAGGGTTCCATCAAAATCCCAGATGATTGTCGTAGGTTTCATTATTTACCTGAATCTCATGTGAAACTTCAGAGGAATGGACCCGATTTTATTTTTTAGACAGGATTTTCAGGATTGTCTGGATTTTTTTCACCTTCGGCGAGGAGCCCTTTCGGCCGAAGGCCGTTTTATCCCGATGATCCTGTTGATCCTGTCCAATTTTCTTTTAAAGATAAGAATCCATTCCTATTTTTGCCGTATTTCTATCTTCGCGTTTTTTACGTTTCTTTTTTAGCCAGAATGGACGCTCACGGTCAGCTGCCCTGCTTGCGTGAGCATTTATATAAATCTTCGGCTTGTGAAAATATAGGTATTTATGCTTAATAAAGGAAAGGTTCAGATCATTTTGGCAGCTTCGACCATGTTTTTCAACTTGGCTTCAACCTGCTCGTGGCTGAGCATGCCCAGACCACAATCGGGGGCAGCGATGAGGCGCTCGTGATCAATGTGTTCTACGGCTTCTTGCAGGCGGGAGGCTATTTCCTCAATCGTCTCGATGCGCGAGCGTGCAATGCCGATCACCCCTAAAATGATGGTCCGGTTTTTAAATAGCTCCAGCAGGGATAGGTCATTGGGCCGATGGGCATCTTCGATTGAAATGACGTCCAAAGCGGCATCGTCCAATGCGGGAGCCAGGCGAAAGTAGTTTTCCGAAGGCGCTTTTTCGTATTGTTCACTGTCCAACCGGTCGGGATAGCCACAGCAGATATGGATCGCTCGATTGACCGCACTGGGTATTCCATGAAAACAACGTTCCAGGCTTTCGATACCAAAGGCCAGGGCCTTATCCGGCTCACGGGCAAAAATCGGCTCGTCGATCTGTATCCAGCGGCATCCAGCTTCGGCCAATTTGACGACTTCAACGTTTACGGCAGCGGCCAGGTCGGCTGCTAACAGACGCTCATCTTCATAGAATGCGTTGAATGTTGAGTCGATGATGGTCAAAGGCCCCGGTAAGGTGATTTTTACCGGATGTTCGGTTACGGACTGGGCCACCTGCCAATCCCGAACCAGAAAACCGGGACCGGCTTTAATCGGTGCTGCGATGGTTGGCACATTTACCACCCACTGACCATCTCGCATGGCTTTGCGGGTGAGATTTCGAAAATCGATGCCTTCCAGATGCCGGCAGTGGTAATGGATGTAATTTTCTCGCCGGACCTCACCGTCGGTGGGTACATCAATCCCCAAACGCACCTGTTTCAAAACGATCTCACGGGTGGCACGATCCAGTAATTCATCTGCTTCTGGCCCCTGACATTCGCTGCAATCATCGAGGGCTATGGTTGGATCTTTAGCTATGGTACTTTTTTCTCTGAACCAGTCTGGAATGGGCACGTAATCAGGCTTTGGATAAGCGCCGATTGTTGTTGTTTGGATCGCCATTTTTACCACACTCTTCAATCAGCGACCACAAACAGAGCGTGTGCATGAGGTCGACCCCTGGAAAGTCCGGACATCCTATGCATGTGGCCGCTGATTTTTAAAGAAATATTGAATAGGTAAAACTTTTTATCAGCTATAGCGATATTTCATATATATTTGTGAAACTTTTTTCAATCTCAATTTTATCGGATCTGTTTAAATTTTCATCCCGCTTGATCGGGGGTGGCTTATGAATTGAGTTATAGCGATAGGATTGGAACTCAGACTTGGGACAATTTTCGGGCAGATATAAATAAGATTTCACCCATTTCAGCAGCACGCTCGGCTGCGCGACGCATCACCCGGTAAACGGATCCATCTTCAATGGCCTTCTTCAAACGATCATTTGACGCAACCATGTCATCTGCGGTTAAAAACGAATAGGTGGAATCACCTTGCCTGAACTCCGGTTGCAGGGCGGTTTCTGGGTTTTCGTAATATTCTTGCTGAAATATCTTTCCGTCTGGAATAATACGCCCGATTTCCCCAAATCCTGCTGATTTCAGCCGGGTCTCGAGATCCTTAACTGGGATAAACTGCCGTTGCATCGCCCGTGCAGCGTTAGGGATATATTCGTAGTGCCAGTACGGACCCTGTTCAGGATCCAACTGTGCCTGAGAACAGGTATTGATCACCAGATATCCACCAGATTTTAATACCCGGTAGGATTCGGATAAAAACACATTTAGCTGCTGAAAATCATTTTTACGATCAAGATGATGAAGTACCTGATTGACCAAGTAGCCATGAAAAAAATTATCAGCAAATGAGAGCCGAAGAATATCTCCGATTTGAAGGTGAACATTGGCCGCCTTGCCTACCTTCTTTCGGGTCTGCCTGTATCCTTGATCGGACCCTTCAACGCCATAGATCATTTTGACATGATGTTTGATCCGATCTAGATATGCACCGGTCCCAAATCCGCCTTCCAAGACGATTTGCCCGTTCAATGGAACCGCGGATTGCTGAAGGATATTCAATATGGTCGGCAGCCCGTGGGGTTGGCGAATCCGGTCATAAACAGTGAAGGCCTCATTATAATCGAAATAAGTTGAGCGGTTATTTAGATTTACGCAGGATTCACAATCTGATTGAACTTCAAGATTCGATTCTTTGAGATGATGCACTGTCTGCTCCTTATGTGAAACTTCAAAATAAAAATTATGCCACCAAGGCCCTAAGACACAAAGGGATGATATGTATTTAAGTCTTGGTGCCTTGGCGTCTTTGTGGCTGAATGAATAGCATCAAAGTTTCTGCTACAATCAGATTGGCCGTTATTTGACCAGCGATGCAGTCTTATGAATTTAAATGTGTGCTGCACAGGGGAAGTTTGCGATAATAAATGCGGTGAATCAAGAATTCATTAAACCCTTTTCGTGCTACCGGAGGCAGAGTAGTTTCTCTACCTCCGGCGCACTTTCTCCTTGACGCTGACGCCCTCCGACTATAGTACTGCCAGGTCAAGGTTACTGAGAAGAGGGTAATTCAGATTAGCGACCGCCACCCGAACTGCAACCGCAACCGGACCCGCAGCCCTGAGGTTTCTGTGAGGGAGTATTGCTGAGGCCTACCACCTCGATGTTAAACGTAAGTGATTTCCCGGCAAGTGGGTGATTCAGGTCGAAGGTTAGCGTTTCATCATCCATTTTTATCAGTCTGGCCGGTATCTGTTGACCTTCAGGTGTAGAAAAGGTCATCATGTCACCCACCTTCGGTTTGACATTGGTAGGCAGTTCAGAACGGGGAAAGGCATGCATACGGTTATCATCACGGATTCCATAGGCATCTTCAGGCTTCAGAGTGAATTCCTTTTTTTCATTCAAAGACATTCCCATCACAGCATCTTCAAATCCTTTAATGAGTTGTCCCGCACCGGTTTGGAACTCAAGTGGGTGACGCCCTTCACTGCTATCAAACACATCACCATTATCAAGCGTCCCGGTATAAGCTACACTCACAAACATGCCATTTTCTACCTTTTGCATATATATCTCCTATTAAATGTATTTCCAATTTTTTTTACAACATATGGACGAATCCCGGCAAGTCAACTTTTTATTGGTTTGACAGCCTGCATATTACTCCTATAGATAACACGAATTGATCAGGAATCCGAATACACGAAAGTTCTTCCAATTCAATCCAAATTAAAACACAATAAAGGAGGGTAAAAATGAGCGCAAACAGTTACAAGATGTTCATCAACGGCGATTGGAGCATTAGTGGGGAATTATTTGCAGATTACAATCCCACCAGTGGTGACGTTTGGGCGGAAGTTCCCGATGGGACCAGGGCAGAGGCCCGCAAAGCCATTGAGGCCGCTGCTGCAGCTCAGGCGGGCTGGGCGGCATTGCCTCACCCTCAGCGGGCGTCATACCTGCTCAAAGCAGCCGATATTCTGGAAAAACGCCAGTCGGATTTTGCAAGCGCTCTGGTCGAGGAAGGCGGCGCCTGGATCGGCAAAGGGATGTTTGAAAGTGGTTATACACCCGGCATTTTTCGGGCTGCGGCGGCAGCTGTTTATCAGATGACCGGGGAGATCCTGCCCTCGGACCATGGTAAAGTCAGCATGGTGGTGCGTCAGCCGTTGGGTGTTGTCGCCGTTATTTCGCCCTGGAACTTTCCTCTCCTGCTCTCCTCGCGTGGACTGGCGGTGGCCCTGGCAGTCGGCAACACAGTCGTACTAAAGCCCTCTGAGGAAACGCCAGTCTCCGGCGGTCTGTTGATCGCCGAACTTTTCGATGAAGTTCAGTTGCCGCCGGGTGTGTTTAATGTGGTCACCTGTTCCCGTGAGAGGGTGGCCGAAGTCGGTGATGAGCTGATATCAAATCCGCATGTCAGGGGAGTCAGCTTTACGGGATCGACTGCAGTCGGGCGGCAGATAGCTTCACAGGCCGGTTCGCTGCTCAAGAAAGCCTGCGTTGAATTGGGCGGTAAGGACGCGTTGATCATCCTGGATGATGCCGATATGGAACGTGCATTAAACGCGGCGACATTCGGTACCTTCATGCACCAGGGACAAATCTGCATGTCAGTTGAAAGGATTATTGTGGATCAATCGATTGCAGAGGATTTTACAAAAAGATTCGTTGAAAAGGTCAAGACACTCAATGTCGGCGATCCGCATGAAATGGGCAATGTTATCGGACCCATAATAAACCAGCGCCAGTTGGACAAAATCCACTCTCAGGTCACCGATGCAGTCGATAAAGGTGCCGAACTGCTGACAGGCGGCAAACATGATGGGCTATTCTATCAGCCGACGGTATTGACAAAGATTACACCGGATATGCAGATCTATAAGGAAGAAACCTTTGGTCCGGTTGCACCTGTTATCACGGTCAATGGCGTGGACGAAGCCGTCGAGGTTGCCAATGACACGGAATACGGCCTTTCGGCGGGAATTATTACCCGCGACGAAGAAAAAGGGCTTGCCGTCGCCCACCGTCTGCAAACCGGGATGGCGCATGTCAACGACAGCTCCGTCAACGACGAGCCGCACGTCCCTTTCGGCGGTGTGAAAAACAGCGGCTTAGGTCGCCACGGTGGGAAAGCGTCCGTCGACACCTTTACCGAATTGCGCTGGCTGACACTGGAACGGGGCGGTCGTCATTATCCACCGCCTTTTGTCGTCACACAGACTTAATAATCAGCGAACGAAAAAACCGTTCCTAAAATCCGCAATGAAGGTTCAGAAATAGCGTTTGCA
>JAAUYD010168912.1_pt1 | contig 19068 bp, 15 predicted proteins | sample 7278101 | NCBI WGS metagenome assembly JAAUYD01 (sample SAMN14350128, study PRJNA611818) | marine sediment metagenome | isolation source: surface marine sediment (0.6m) | place: French Polynesia: Moorea | collected 2018-08
GAACATACATAAACCCCACCTAATCGCAAGCAGCTTAAACAGACTGGGCGCGCGTCACGTCCAATATGGAGCCGATTCTAGATATTATAATTATTTCGGTCAAGCCCTTTTAATGACTTTAGAAGAGTATTTGGGCAGCGAGTGGAATCCCACGGTAGAAAAAGCTTGGCGAGATGCTTATCAGTCAATCGTCGGGTTAATGTTAGAAGGGGCGACAAAAGAAACTAAAAGACGGTTTATTTTAGTTTGGAATCGCTAATAATTACCCAGAAATTAATGCTTGATATTCGGCTTCGCTAAATCGATCTAAATCGCTTTCGAGGCGATCGGTGAATAAAATGCCATCGAGATGATCTAATTCGTGTTGAAAAATTCTAGCAATAAATCCGCTCAATTCTTGGTTTACTAAATTGCCATTGCGATCGCAATATTCAACTTCAATCCGATCGTATCTCGGTACTTTACCCCTAATTCCCGGCACGCTCAAACAACCTTCCCAATCTTTGACGATTTCTTTAGAATAAGAGAGAATGCGGGGGTTGATAACTGCAGTTGGTTCCATGGTCGGGGCGTAAGGATAGCGAGAATTAGGACGAGAAGCCATCACAAACAAGCGATAAGAATGAGACAATTGAGGGGCAGCCATGCCAACCCCATCAACAGCAGTCGCAGTATCGATGAGAGTATCGATTAAGTTTTGAATTTCATCGTCTAAAATGTTTGTTACTTCAGCAGCAATGATTCGTAAAATAGGATCGCCCGATCGCGCAATTGTATTAAGTTGAGCCACAATATCAATATAGAGATACAATAAACGATTAATTAAAAGTATAAATAATCGCAATCGAGACAGAGCCTATTATTAAGGGATCTTTAAATGAAGGAATAACCATCTAATTTACAATCTACTCTGCTATTTTTAAAAAAAATCAAATCAGCCCCAAAGTGAAATTAACCTCAAAACAACTCTGGAATTTAATTTTAGAGCGTCTCGAGCAGCAATTGAGTCGCCCTACTTTCGATACCTGGATTAAGACTTCAAAAATAAAAGAGTTTAAGAATAATTGTTTGACAATTGCAACTCCGAACCCGTTTATTCTCAATCACTTACAAAAAAATTACATTCAAATTCTAAGTTTAGTGGTAGAAGAGATCGCGGGCCAGCAAGTAGAGATTAAACTGACAACCGATCGCGGCGAAAATATCTCCCTAATTGGTAAAAGCGAGCCATTTACCCTCGAAAATAACCAACAGCAAGAGATAGAGCGAAAAAAATCGAATATTTCTGGCGGCTTATATTCTTACAATCTCAAACCAGCTAAACTAAATCCCAAATATACTTTTAATCGCTTTGTCGTCGGCCCTACCAATAGAATGGCTCATGCAGCTTCTTTAGCGGTAGCCGAGTCTTTAGGCAAAGATTTTAACCCCTTATTTCTCTGCGGTGGGGTTGGCTTGGGTAAAACCCATCTCATGCAAGCGATCGGTCACTATCGTTTAGAAATTGCTCCCAACTCGAGAATATTTTACGTTTCTTGCGAGCAGTTTACCAACGATTTGATTTCTGCAATTCGTAAAGATACCATGCAAAGGTTTCGCGAGCATTATCGTGCTGCTGACATTCTTTTAATCGATGACATTCAATTTATTGAAGGCAAAGAATATACTCAAGAAGAATTTTTTCATACTTTCAATACTTTACACGAATCGGGCAAACAAGTCGTTTTAGCTAGCGATCGCCCTCCAAATAAAATTCCGACTTTGCAAGAAAGATTGATTTCTCGCTTTTCAATGGGTTTAATCGCCGATATTCAAGTGCCGGACTTAGAAACGCGCATCGCTATTTTACAAAAAAAAGCCGAATATGAAAATATCTCTTTACCTCGCAAGGCGATCGAATATATTGCCACCCACTATAGTTCTAATATTCGGGAATTAGAAGGGGCTTTGACTAGAGCGGTTGCTTATGTTTCAATCTCCGGTTTAACTATGTCTGTAGAAAATATCGCCCCCATTCTCAAACCAACTAACGAAAAAGTAGCTGCTGCTCCCGAAACGATCGTCGCAGTGGTTAGCGATGCTTTAAAGGTTTCTTTAGAAGATTTGCTCGGAAATTCTCGCCGCAGAGAAATTAGTTTTGCCAGACAAATTGCAATGTATTTGATGCGCCAACATACCGATCTTAGCTTACCCAGAATTGGCGATCGCTTTGGAGGTAAAGACCACACCACTGTCATGTATAGTTGTGAAAAAATATCTCAGTTGCAAAAAAAAGATCGTAAAATCACACAAATGCTATCAGAATTAAGCGATCGCATTAATTTTGCAACTCTGCATAAAAATTAAACTAATCAATTTCAAATGTGGAAAACTTTTGCTTGTCTCAAACCAAAATTAACCTTTAAATCCCTTATATCAACAGTTTTATAGCAGTGTAGTTTTTTTTCCACAGGTTTTCCACAAAAGAATCTGTTAATACCAATTTCAAATTCTCAAGTAATTATTCGATCGGGCTTTAATTCTAGTAAAAGTTTTTTTAATAATTAAGCTGTTGAAATCTCCCGCTAAAAGTCAAATATATTTAACGGGAGAAAATTTTAATTAGAAACCGCTTGAGCAGCAACGGGTTGCAATAAACTGAGAATAGTTCCGTCAGGAGTACGCATAGCGGCTACCTTACCGAAAGAAGGCTCTCTGACTCTCCCTTCTAGTTTCGCCCCTAATTCTTCAAGTTTGGCAATAGTAGCGTAGACATCTTCAACGTGAAAGCTTAAAATAGGCGAAGCTCCAGCTTGACCGTCTTCGTTAGCTGCGTGCATGGCGATCGTCGTCCCGTCAGCATCTAATTCTGCCCATCCCGGACTGGACATTTTTACTTTTAAGCCCAATCCTTCGCTATAAAATTTGACCGTGGCAGGAATATCCTTAACCATCAGCATGACGTGTTTAAATTTAGCTGCCATCAGTTGCTCCTTATACGTTCGTTATTTTATTTTAACGAAGCGATCGCGCTGCAAAACCCGCACTAAAGGCATAATTTAGTCTGGGTTAGTGCGGGAGTAAAATTAAAGCAAGATTATTTCTTTTTACCTTTGCTCAAATCGACAGTTTCTAATTCCGAAAGAAAGAAAGTAACGATCTTATCCCAATTTCCCCCTTCAAATAAAACTGCAGCTTTACCATCACTAACTCTTTGTACGAGTCCTTGGAAGCGATAAAAAGTATCTTCAGGATTGGTTACGCGAACTGTTGCTCCAGGCAGAATCATAATCTATATTTTATCTATATTTTTAGGTTTACCTCTTTATAGCTTAGCAAGGGGCCGGCTGTAAATCAGAAATAGAAAAATTACAAATCTATAGTAAAATTACCCTCGGCATTGCTTTTCAATTCATTTACTTTAGTTATGAAAAAAAGTTTTTATTTTGGTCTTGGTTTATTCTTAATTTGTTATTTTTTAGCCCTTTTTCCCGATATTTTGCCGAGTAATTTATCTCCTCTAGCTTTAAAGATGTTAGGAGTTACTCTTTTAATGGCTACTTTTTGGCTGTTTGAAACTATTCCTATCCCGGCCACGTCAATTATTCCTTTATTTGCTTTACCTTTTTTAGGAATTTCAACTTCAGCACAAGTAGCAAGTGCTTATGCTAGCAATATTGTTTTACTTTTTATGAGCGGTTTTTTTATTGCTTCCGCTATCGAAAAATGGGGCCTGCATAAGAGAATTTCTCTCCACATCATTCGTATAATCGGTCAAAAACCAGACCGATTAATTTTAGGTTTTATGGTAGCAACGGCAGTGATTAGTTTGTGGATTTCTAATACTGCTACGGCTTTAATGATGTTACCGATCGCTAGCGCGACGATCGCGGGTTTTAATTTAATCGATCGAGAGCGGGATAATAAAATATTAGGAACTGGATTGATGTTAGCGATCGCTTATGGGGCTAATATCGGCGGAATCGGAACTCCAATCGGCAGTCCGCCTAATTTAATTTTTTTAGCTGTATTGCAAGAATCTTTTCCTAATTTACCTGAAATTAGTTTTTTGCAATGGATGAGTTTTGGCATTCCATTAGTTATTTTATTCTTAGGTTTAACTTGGTTTTATCTAGTTAAAATCAATCTCAGAATTACTCAAAATAATAATGCTAGCGATCGCAATATTAATGTTATCGACGAGCGATTAAAACAATTGGGGAAAATGTCTCGAGGTGAATTATTAGTTGCTATTTTATTTGGCGCGACTGTATTTTTATGGATTACTCGAGCTGATATCAATATCGGCGATTTTACTATTAGGGGTTGGGCGAGCATTTTTGGACTTAGTAAATACGTCAAAGATACGGCCGTTGCTGCTGCGATCGCGGTGATTATGTTTGTCATACCCGCTCAAACTAAAGAAGGCGATCGCACCTATCTTTTAGACTGGGAAACAGCCGCATCAATTCCTTGGGGAATTTTACTTTTATTTGGGGGTGGAATTGCTATTTCTAAAGGTTTTGTTGCTAGTGGTTTGTCTGATTTTACGAGCAGTAGTTTGCAAGCTAATTTACAAAATCTACCGATCGTTTTGATAATTGTTGCTATCTGTATTTTTATGACTTTGCTAACGGAAATTACTTCAAATACTGCCGTTACGACTTTAATGATGCCAATTTTAGCCAGCGTCAGCCTAGCAATGGATCTCAATCCAGTTATTTTAATGTGGCCGGCTGCTTTGAGTGCTTCTTGTGCTTTTTGTCTCCCAGTAGCAACTCCTCCAAATGCGATCGTCTATTCGCAAAAATATTTTTCTATTTCGACAATGGCTCGAGTTGGTTTAACAATTAATATTATTGGTGTAATTCTGATTAGTTTAGGGGTTAATTTCTTAGTATTGCCAATATTAAATTGAAATTAGTAACGACTAATTAAATGTATCTTATTTCTCTAGTGCAATATATCTTATTTCAAAAGCAACTTTTATCAGCTCGGGCAAAAGACTGAGACTATTACCAACAACAGCAAGAAGAAATGCACGCTACATTCGGTTACGCGATCGCCTTGTAGAATTGGGGAAAAAGCCGCAAAGAGTATTTAAAACAATACAAACAGCGACTTCTGGATCTGCTAAATATAAAAACTATCTCATATCCCCATCTCGATTATTTTGACGATCGTTTCAGTTGAAAACGATCGACTTAAGACTTGCTTTTGCTCTGCTCTGATTTTATTTAGAAGAAACTTCTAACATTAATTTAGAACGTTTGATATTGTCGGGCACGTCGATCGGGTAGTCTCCAGTAAAACAAGCAGAACAGAAATTCTTCGGATCTTCTCCGGTTACTTCTAACATTCCTTCCCAGCTTAGATAAGCTAAAGAATCCACTCCAATTTTAGTTGCTATTTCTTGAACCGATTTTGTCGCTGCAATAAGCTGATTTTGATTGTCCGTATCGATACCGTAAAAGCAAGGATGAGTAACCGGTGGAGAAGAAATTCTCATGTGTACTTCAGTCGCACCCGCATCTCGCAATGCTTTAACTATTTTGCGGCTAGTATTTCCCCTTACGATCGAATCGTCAACGATAACGATCCTTTTGCCAGTTAGAACGTCTTTGAGAGTGTTTAGCTTCATTTTGATTCCAGACTGACGCATATTTTGAGTCGGTTGGATAAAAGTACGGCCCACATAACGGTTTTTAATCAAGCCTTCTCCGTATGCTACACCCGATCGCCGAGAAAATCCGATCGCTGCTGGTATGCCAGAGTCGGGTACACCCATTACTATATCCGCATCTACGCCCGATTCTTTTGCTAGTTGTTCTCCTAAACGCAAGCGATAGCTGTAGATCGTTTCTTCGTGCATGATACTATCGGGTCTAGAAAAATAGATCATCTCAAAGATACACAATTTCTTTTGCGGTTCTCTAGCCCAATGAAACGATGCTAAACCTTCTTCTGAGATCCAAACCAACTCGCCAGGTTCGACATCTCGCAAGTATTCCGCACCGATAATGTCTAAACCGCAGGTTTCCGAAGCTAAAACGTAACGGGTGGGGTTATCGCCTAAAGTTCCTATTACTAAAGGTCTAATTCCTCTCGAGTCTCTTGCTCCGATCAATCCTGTTGGAGTGCCGATCGCCAAACTGTAAGCCCCAGAACACATTTGAAATGCGGCGATCGCGCTTTCTAACCAATCTTTTCCTTTATCTACTTCCGTGGCGATCGCTAAGGCAATTAATTCCGAGTCTGTGGTTGTTTTAAATTCGCAGTTGCGTCTTTCTAATTCTTGACGCAATTCTTTGGCATTAACTAAATTTCCGTTATGTGCTAAAGCTAGTTTGCCTCTTTTGGTATCGATTATTGCCGGTTGAGCGTTGACTTTTAAACTCGATCCTGTGGTAGAATATCTTGTATGACCTACAGCTAAATTACCATCGAGTTTTTCTAATATATCTTCTCTAAAAACTTGATTGACTAAGCCCATATCTTTATGATATCTGACTGTTTGTCCCTCAAAAGTAGCAATTCCAGCAGACTCTTGTCCGCGATGTTGCAGGGCAAACAACCCAAAATAAGTTAATTTAGCAACATCTCTTTCTGGAGCGTAAATTCCAAAAACTCCACAAGCCTCTTCTGGTTTATCGACTCTTTCCCTTAAATTAACTGGTTGTTTTGCCAAATTACGATCTGATTCCCTGAATTGTTTAGCTCTCATCCTGTGGTTTAGCTCCTGATGATTAGAGAATAACAGTTTCTCTTAAAATTTTCTTAACATTAATTTGTATCAGTAATATAGTCTATTTAGGGTAAATTCACCAGCATTCGACTTCAATAAAGATTATATAAACGATCGTGTTATTAAAAATAAGCAATCGATATATTAGATAATAGAATTTAAACTAATTTTATTGCTATTTTAATAGGGATCGACCGTTTTTAAGCACTCATTCGCTTTTCAATTGCAAGATTCCAAGCTTCTTCGATGTCAACGATTGTAACATCGAGGATAATTTGACCGTCAGTAGTAATAACTTGCAAATTATCGTTTCGACCCGTAACCGAACCGATTTCGAGCCAATTATCTGCTAGTTTATCTTCTAAAAAAGATTGCCAATTCTCCCGATTTTCAGCCCCCACAGAAACTAAAATTTGACCGGCAACTTCGCCAAATAATAATTCATCCCAGCGCAATTTGGGATCTTCGATGGAGATTGAAGCACCAAAACCCTTACTAATGCAAGATTCGGCTATTGCTACGGCTAAACCACCTTCGGCGAGATCGTGAGCAGACTCGATCCAACCGCGATCGATCGCTTCTCGACAAACCCCTTGAACCCTGCGCTCTAAATCAAAATCGACTCGGGGAGGAATGCCGACAACGAGATCGAATACAGTTGCTAAATATTCCGATCCGCCCAAAGTAGATGCCGCTTTAGTTCCCAACAGATAAATTAAATCGCCCTTATTTTGCCAACCCTGACGACATACTTTACCAATATCCTTAACTAAACCTACCATACCGATTACGGGAGTCGGATAAATAGCTCGAGGCTTGCCATTTTCATCCAAAGTTTCGTTATACAGAGAGACATTTCCCCCAGTAACGGGAGTTTTAAACTCGCGACAAGCCTCGGCGATACCGCGACAAGCTTCAGCTAATTGCCAATAGCCGATCGCATTTTCGGGAGAGCCAAAATTGAGATTATCGGTAATGGCGATCGGTTCGGCCCCGACGCAACTAATATTGCGTGCTGCTTCTGCTACTGCCGCTTTTGCACCTTCGTAAGGATCTAAATAAACGTAGCGAGGATTGCAATCGGTTGTCGCCGCTACCCCAATTGTAGAACTATTCGGGGCCGCATCGGGATAGCGAACTCGAATTACAGTAGCATCGGCATCTCCAGGTAAAATAACCGTATTATTTTGTACCTGATGGTCGTACTGACGATAAATCCATCTTTTAGAAGCGATCGTCGGAGAATCGAGCAATTTGAGGAGGATATCATTCCAAGTATATTTAACTCCAGCTATTGCAATCCCCGATCTGCTAGCCGCAGGTAAAGATGCGATCGACCATTCTTTTGCTTTTTTGGCATATTCTGGGGGTTCTGCAAGCAATTCTCGATGATAGATTGGGGTATTATCGGCTAAAGCTGTAGCGGGTATTTCGGCCGCAATTTGCCCCGCAAAGAAAATTCTGACGATCGGCTCTTCGATGACAGTTCCGGCGACAACAGCATGAAGTCCCCAACGCTCGAAGATCTCGATTAATTCTGCTTCTCTGCCCTTTTCGGCGACGAATAACATCCGCTCTTGAGATTCCGACAGCAAATATTCGTAGGGTATCATGCCCGTTTCTCGAGCCGGAATTAGATCTAAATCCAATTCTATGCCCAAACCGCCGTTAGCGGCCATTTCCGAAGTCGAGCAAGTAATTCCGGCCGCACCCATATCTTGGGCTGCAACAACAGCACCGGTTTTAAAAGCCTCCAAACAAGCTTCGATCAAACATTTTTCTAAAAAAGGATCGCCTACTTGAACGGCCGGGCGATCGTCGAGGGAATCTTCTGAAAGTTCCGCACTGGCAAAACTCGCACCTCCCATCCCATCCCGACCCGTAGTCGAACCGACGTATAAGACTGGGTTACCTACCCCAGCAGCCCCAGATTTAACTATTGCTGGAGTTTCCATCAAACCCAATGCCATCGCATTAACTAGAGGATTTTCAGCATAAGCGCGATCGAAATAGACTTCTCCCCCGACTGTTGGCACTCCGACACAATTGCCATAATGTCCGATCCCTTCGACAACTCCAGCAAACAATCTTTTCGTGCGAGGATCGTCTAGAGTTCCGAAACGTAAAGAATTTAAAACTGCGATCGGTCTCGCGCCCATGGTAAAAATATCTCTGAGGATACCCCCCACTCCAGTAGCCGCACCTTGAAATGGTTCGACGGCACTAGGATGGTTGTGAGATTCTATTTTAAAAGCCAGTCGCAACCCTTGTCCTAAGTCTACCACTCCAGCATTTTCGCCCGGGCCGACTAAAACGCGATCGCCTTGGGTGGGAAATTGTTTGAGTAGGGGTCGAGAATTTTTGTAACAACAGTGTTCCGACCACATCACGCCAAACATCCCTAATTCGGCTTTGTTAGGGTGTCTGCCCAATCTTTTGACAATTTCTTCGTATTCTTGTGGTTTAATACCTTCATTGGCGATTTCTTCGGGGGAGAAGGGAGCAGACATAAAAGTTTTTTACCAAAAGGGACAGGGTTTATTGTATAGCAGAGTAACGAGTAACGAGTCGGGAGTAACAAGTTTTTTACTTTAAAAATTGGTTAGCTTTGATTAAAGGGATTCAATAAACCTGTAAAAATAGCCAATAACGATTTAAAATAATGTCTAATTTACCAGAAAAATCTCCAGAATTTTATCCTCCTCAACCCAATCTTTGGTTAATTCGTTTTTGCCAGTTTCTTTTGCCTTGGGTGGCTCGTTGGTTTTATAAAATGAGCGTTGAAATCGACGAACGGGATCTCAAAAAATTAGCCGCGATTCAAACAGAAAGAATAGTATTTCTTCCCAATCACGTTATGTTACCGGATTGGATTACTATTGGTTTTATTTCCAAAAATATGAAAGGAACTTTCTACTATCTAGCTGCTTATGAAAGTTTTCAAGGAATCGTCGGTAAATTTCTCCAACAGCTTGGAGTCTATTCTGTTAAAAGGGGCATGGCCGATCGCACTAGTATTGCTTATACTTTAGAACTTTTAAGACAACCGCAAACTCGTTTAGTTATCTTCCCAGAGGGTGGTTGTTCTTATCAAAACGATACGGTTATGCCTTTTCGTCCCGGGGCGATTCAATTACCTTTTCAGGCGATTAAAAAAATGGCCAAATCGGCAGAAGATTTGCCGAGTTTCTATTTAGTTCCTGTCAGTCTTAAATATAAATACGTCGGTGATATGACGACAGTAATAGAGCAGACTTTCAGCAATTTAGAGTCAGCATTAAATATTTCTAAAAAATCCGAAGATAATTATCAGCGTTTGCGGGACATTTCGGAGCGAATTTTAATCAATTTGGAAAAAGAATACGGCATAGAAAGCCAAGAGATCGCTGGAAAAGAATGGAACGAGCGCATCGAAAAACTCAAAAAATACGCTCTAGAAAATTGCGAACAACAGTTAGATATTACTCCAGCGAAGAATACCCCAATTAGAGAAAGAGTTTATCGCATTCAATATGCTTTAAATTCTTTAGCTGAGTCTCAATTACCCGAGCGGGGATATTGGAATTATCGATCTATTTATAAAACTACCGTCAGACTGCTTAATTTTAATGCTATTTACGACGGTTATGTAGCTGATGCTCCGACTCCAGAACGTTTTATGGATACTTTAACTCGTTTGGAAAGGGAAGTATTTGAAACGGATCAACCCCCACCAAAAGCACTCCGTAAAGCTTATATCCGCATCGGCGATCCGATCGATTTAAAAAATCATTTTCAAGCTTATCAAAAAAATAAAATTACTACTATTGAAACTCTGCGAAAGCAAGTTCAAGAAATAGTACAGCAAAATTTACAAAAAGTTGAGGGCGAGTAAAATCAAAATTGCAATCTGACGATCGGCATGATATCCTCTTTTTCTAATGCTTCAACAATTCGATCCCATTCGCGGCGATCGAGGTACAATTTTCTAATAGCTCTAACTTCAACCCGATCGCGATTCATGTCTTCAAGAAGTTGTGCCGAGCGGTTGTTTTTAATCGCTTTAATTGCTGCTTTTTCTAATAATTTTAGTCCGCGATCGTGTCGGTTATCCTTGGGATCGATTTTAAATTTAATCAATTGATAAGTAAAACGATAGTCTTGGGGAAATTTTTCTTCTGCTTGTTCTAAGCGAGCTTCTAAGTCAGGATGTTCTGCTAATGCGATCGCTTTTAGTTCGATTTCGTGTAATAATAATTCTGGATCTTGAACGTTTTTAATTTTAGGTTCGATCGCAGCAGAAGTTTCTAAATGGCGATCGCTCCTCCCTAAATGTTCTGGGGGTAATTTTTCTTCGCTAACATTCAAAGATTTTGAGAGCGGTTGCGGCTGAGAATCCGCAGTAATTACAGGCCGAGAATCGAAGATTCTCAACAAAAATAAACTGGCAAAAATTAAAACATTCAAGGCGATCGAACTCATAATTAACAAACGCGCTAACTTTAAGGTTGTTTCGGTTTGTTTTTGCGTATTAGTATTATTTGCAACCGGTTTTTCAATCGGTAATTCCGTGTAAGCTATCGCTGGTTCGATTACTTGTACGACAGGAGTAAAATCTTCTTCAACCTCTAATTGAGTGCGATCGAGTAAATTCGACCAAGTTAAGGGTGTAGCAGTGACATTTTCAAAAATTACTGGCAACCAATTAGCGCAAGGATATTCTTTGTCCAAACCTCGCAATATTTCCCGACTCGCTCGCACTGCTAAATGGAAAGGCATTTCTCGAGCTAGTAAGGGGAGAAAATAGTTGACAAATTGATGTAAAATTTTGTCTGGTAATGGTTCTCTCATCACGATCGCGTGGGGAAGACCGATCTCTTGTAAGTCTATTGCCAAACCTAAACCATCGCAAGAATTAAAAATAGCCAATTGCAATCCTCGATCGACTGCTATTTTTAAATCCGACCTTAGTTCTCTAACACTCAAACTATCTTCTTGATTGATATTAATTATGCCGGTTTGATCTGCTGTTTTACTATGACCGGCAAAGATTAAAATATGCCATTTCTCTTGCCAAATATGGTTTTTAAATTCTTCTGGTGTCGGCTCTTCTAAAAATGTAATTTCCCCTCGAGGAAGTTGTTGCAGTAATGCTTGTTTGTTGTTGGCCAAACTGTTTTCTACAGTGCTACCTAAAACCATTAGTATTTTAACGCGATCGCTACTGTTTCTAGTTTTAGGTATTTGAGATCTGAAGGAATTAAAGATAATTTCTGCGTCGGGATAATCTTCTAATAGTTCCCAAAGATGCCAGGGCAGTAATTCAACTGTTTTTGATTCGCTGCTAATTATAATTCTAATTTTATAAATTCTTTTGAGATGTTTTCTTAAATTACTAACAACTTTCTGAAAACTATTATTGTTTAACCATTGGTTAAATCTATATCTTAATTCTAATTGTTCTATCTGGCATTCTCGTTTTTTGTCATTAATATAGCTTTTTGTAAATTCGTCGATCGGATCGTTTTTTTCTCGATCTATTTCTGCTAAAGAATCTTTTAATTGATGTTTTAATCTTAACGAATATTCTAGCTGTCTATAAACTGATTGCCACTGTTGATACTCTTCAATTAATTCTAAAGCTGGAGGCAAATTACCCTTTAACTGGATGTGACGATATTTTCCGGGTTCTCCTATTTCAACAGTCAGGTCAAAACCTTTGTGTAATTCTCCTTGTAAGTTAATAAACACTGACTGTTCCATAGATTTTTACTGCCCGTCGAAATTTTTAGCTTATTTTAAAATTCATTTTGATATATTTTATGTAATTATACGTAAAATAAGGAATTTTGAGTACAAAATCTTTCGATATATATATTTATATTAAGGAATTATAAAAAAATAGTTAACAAACCCTCGATACTGAAAAAATCCCACTCCACCAGGAATGGGAAATATTTTAGATCTTTAGATCTAGCAAACTGAAACTAAAGTTAGCAATTTAGAGCGACAGTATTTTTACTTAAATCTCGATCTGACTGATTCAACTAAGATCGAGGCCGATATGCAGTAAATTCCATCGCAAAAGCCGCCATACCTTTTGATAGTCCGCGCAATCGACTAGAATAGCGGAACATCTTAGCTAGGGGAACTTCGGCCCGAATTACGGCATAATTATCCTTAGTCACAGAACCGAGTAAGAAACCGCGACGAGAGAGAAGATCGCCTTGTATTTTACCGATAAACTCCGATGGAGTTTCTACTTCAACTAACATTATCGGTTCGAGGATAGTCGGTGTAGCGTCGGTAAAAGCTCGATCGAATGCTTGTTTAGCTGCAAAGCGAAAAGCCATTTCCGAAGAATCTACAGAGTGATAATCGCCTCCTTCGAGAATAATTTTCACCCCCATAATCGGATAACCTTCGATCGCACCGTTTTCCATGGCATCGCGAAAACCTTTTTCGCAAGCAGCAAGAAATTTGCTGGGAATAGCACCGCCAAACACTTTGCTTTCAAAGATAAACTGCTCTTGGCAAGGCTCTATTCTACCAATAACTCGAGCGTATTGTCCTTGACCTCCCGATTGTTTTTTATGGAGGTAGTCAAAACTAGCAGATTTGGCGATCGTTTCTCGATAAGCAACTGCTGGCGCGCCTACTTCTACATTCGCATTATATTCCCGTTTCATCCTTTCGATGTATATTTCTAAGTGCAATTCACCCATTCCCGAAATTAAGGTTTTATTCGACTCGGGATCGTTGCTAACTTGCAAAGTAGGATCTTCTTTGACAAAACGCTGTAATGCTTTAGATGCGCGATCGAGATCTGCTTGTGTTTTCGGAGTAATCGAGAGAGTTATTACCGGATCTGGCACGAAAATACTCTCTAAAGCAATTTGACGGCCCGAAGTCAGGGTATCGCCAGAGGCAGATTCAACCCCAATTAAAGCTACAATATCGCCTGCTGTTGCCGATTCGATCTCGAGCCTTTTATCTGCTTCCATTCGCACTAAACGACTGACGCGATTGAATTTTTGGCTGCGAGTATTGTAGATGCGATCGCCTTTATTTAAAGTTCCGGCATAAATTCGAGTATAGGTTAATTGTCCGAATTCATCGTCGGTCAATTTAAAGGCTAAAGCAACTAAAGGATCTTCAACTTGAGGATATATCTTAACTGTTTCCGAGCTAGAAATATCTACAGCAGTGGCTAATTCTTTTTCGAGAGGAGAAGGTAAATAATTCACTACCCCATCGAGTAAGTTTTGCACGCCTTTATTTTTATAAGCAGAACCCATTAATACTGGAGTTATTTCCCGCTTTAAAGTTCCTTGGCGCAAAGCAGCCAAAATCAATTGTTGAGATACTCTTTCCCCTTCAATTAGCTTTTCAGTTATTTCTTCTGAAAGCAGAGATATCCGATCTAATAAATCTTCTCTGGCTTTTTCTGCTTGATTTTTTAACTGTTCAGGAATGGGTTTGCTAATTCTATTTTCGCCTTTTTCTCCTGCAAAATAGTTAGCTTCCATCGCAATTAAATCGATAATTCCGATAAAATTACCTGCAACTGCGATCGGATATTGCAACAAAACTGGATTTAGTCCCAATTTCTCTTTTAACTCTTTTACCACTGCAAAAGGATTCGCACCTTCGCGATCCATTTTATTGATAAAAGCAATTCGAGGTACTCGATACCGCTTCATTTGTCTGTCTACGGTAATCGATTGGGATTGTACTCCAGCTACGGCACACAATACCATAATCGCCCCGTCCAAAACTCGCAAAGATCTTTCCACTTCAATGGTAAAATCGACGTGACCTGGAGTGTCAATTAGGTTAATTTTGGTGTCGTTCCAGTTACAAGTAATTGCAGCAGATGCGATCGTAATACCTTTGTCTTTCTCGATCGCCATCGAATCCATTGTCGCACCCCTTCCACTTCCTCGAACTTCTTCGATTTTGTGGATTTTGCCACTGTAGTATAGAATCCTCTCAGAAAGGGTGGTTTTTCCCGCGTCGATGTGTGCGGAAATACCGATGTTGCGAATTCTCCCTCGAGGAACCATAATACTTCTCCTAAACAAAAACTAAACGCTAAATATTTACACTACAAATATACTACATTGAGTCGTTTTTGTCATTGAGGCGATCGCATATTTTTGTTTAATTTTTGGCTCATTTACAGCAATAGATCGGGGATTGTTGTTTTTTCAAGTTATTTTTAGCTGCAATCTAAGTTAAACACAAATTCAGAACTCAGTCTCAAACTCATCAACTAACAAAGACATTGTCAGTCAGACTCTCAGACAACTCTCCATCACAATAATAATTACAAGCAAAAGCAAAAACGAACCAAATAAGTCAATCCGCAATTAAATAATACTCTTTATTGAAGGTAAAAATTGATGCTAAATTTATTAATTCTTTTTTGTGTCGTTAGTGCAGTTCTTCACATGACATCATCAAAAAAAACAATCAAATGAAAAGTAAAATTCTACTACTTTTGAGTCAATCAAAAAATACGATGCTAACAATAACAGAAATAGCGGACAGAACAAATTTAGAACCGTCTCTAGTCAAGCAAGAATTAATTAAATTACAAGCTTTAAATTGTATTTCAAGCTCAAATCAAAAAGTAGAAATCAAAAATTGTTGGTTCTGTATTACTCCAAAAGGAGAGCGTCTAATTAAATCAATCAATGATTTAGTTTATTAGTTTAGATCCTTCCTTTTATTTACTCCAATACCAGGAAGAAAATACCCAGGACAATACAAGTTGCTCCTGGTAAATAAAATTGACAGTCAAGCTTATCTCGGATTTAGCATCGCTCAAAACTTAGTTATAAAAGCAAAATTACAAAGAAGTAAAAGCTACAAAATGGAGAATATAATTGAATGGGTTCTTATAATTGTTTAGGAAAAAAAATTAAACAAGCAAGAAAAAATAAGGGGTATTCTCAAAAAAATTTTGCCAGTAAAATAGGAATAGACTTAAATTATCTTTGTAAAATTGAAAACAATCGCATTCAATATCCGCCAACAGAAAGCGTGCTGAATCTTGTTGCCAAAGAACTTGACTTAAATGAAAAAGAGTTAACTTTTTTAGCCGGCAGAGTTCCAGAAAAATATTTAGAATTAATTAAAAAGCATTATAAACTTTTTCCAATTTTTTTTCGTTATTTGCGAGAAAATCCAGAAAAGATCGAAAAAATTATTGAGGGATAAAATCCAGTTAATTTAATAATTTAGTTTAATTTAGATTGGCTCGTAAAAAAGCAGGACGATTAGTCATTCTTGTCGCGTATTCCTTTAAAATAGGTTGATTTTCCAGCATTTTTAAGCCCAATGCCCAGAAAAGTATGCCGCTTACGATGATGTCAGCAACGGTAAAACGATCTTCAATTAAATATTGTTTGCTTGCTAATGTTTCTGCTAAAGGCTGACAAACGCGATCGAACCAATTTAGTATTTCTGTTTGAGTTAAATTATTTTTTTTAGCAAAAGGTAGTAAGTTTTCTGGAATTTCGGGCATAGTAAGAAACATATATTTTTCTATAGGTACATCCAAAGTAGTAGAAGCATAAAAAAGCCATTGATAATAAAAAGCTCTTGCGGGAGAATCAAAACTAGGAGCAAAACCCTTTTCAATATAGCGATCGCCTAGATAAATACAAATTGCCGACGATTCAAAAATTTTTACCCCTTCATCTATCAAAACGGGAATTTTTGCTAAGGGATGAATTTTTTGATAATCTTCTTTTTGAATATCTGCAAGAGAAAGTGCAATCAATTCGTAATCTAGATTCATTTCTTCTAACAGCCAGCGCGGGCGCACCGATCGAGTAGAAACCATATGATACAATTTCATTCTTTGTCTCCTGAATTATTTATCGCCAGTTATTTTCAGCCATTTTTAAAACATAAGCAGAGACATTATCAATTTCAGTTGCAGAAAGCCGATCGCCGTAAGCAGACATATTATTTTTGCCGTTAGCAACTAAAGCAGAAATTGAGGCGATCGAATCTACTTTATTACGATGCAAAGCTCTTAATTTTAAATTTTTGCCCCGTCTAATGATGTTACCACCATTAGGATGGCAACCAGCACATTCAACTTTAAATATTTTTGCTCCCTCAGCTAAATCTGCGGCTAAAACTGGAGTATTATATGCGATCGCGATCGCGATAATTAAACTGAAGATTAATCTTTTAAAAATTGTTTTCATGTTAATTAGTTAAACAGTAATTTGTTTAAAGTGGTTTTTGCGCCGGAATACCAGATCGACGGGGAAAACGATCGCTAGTCGGCTCTATTTTACGCAGGTAAATACAATTACGAACGCTATTACTTAAAGGAGTAATAAAATTGGCAATGCGATCGATTTTACCACCTAATTGAGTCGCGGCCGCTTCAAGTGCTAAAGTTTCTTCATCTTGCCAATGACCGCGATACAATACAGCTAAACCACCTATTCGCAGCAAAGGTAAAGCGTATTCTGCGGCAACTGCAGCCTTACCTACAGCCCGAACAAAAGCCAAATCGTAGAATTGTCGATGATGTTTGTTTTGTCCGATTTCTTCTGCTCTACCGGCTAAAGCATGACAATTATTGAGCTGTAATTTAATTATTAAATCTTCAAGAAAAGTGATTTTTTTGCGAGTAGAATCTAGTAGAGTTACTTCAATCGCTTCAGAAAATATACCAACAGGAATACCCGGAAAACCCGCACCAGTACCGATATCGATCGCCCGGTTTGGCTGTTGCAAATCTTTTAATTGAGTTTCCCTTAAGTAGATTAAACCTGCTAAAGAATCCCACAAATGTTTTTCCCAAAAATCAAGGCGATCGGTGATGCGAGTCAGATTGAATTGACTGTTTCCTTTAAGTATCTCTGCATACAAATCTTGAAATAATTTTAGTTGCCGATCGCTCGGCGACCAGTTTAAAGTTTCTTGCCAAACTTCTTTCATTTCCGGCAATAATTTGATTTCTTTACAATCGCTCATGTGGCTGCTCTTTCAACTTGGCAAAAAAACTATTCTTATTTCTCGGTCAGAAGCTACACTTCCATAGATTAATAGAAGGAGTCGATATTTCCGACCGCAAGTTATTAGAGTCAAAATAACATTAAACTGAGTCGAAAAAATCTTCTTGACAAGAAAATATAAAATTTATTTTAATTTTTATGAATTTACTTCCAGATTGAATTTTAAAATCTTATGGAAGCTGGATCGAAAACTAAATTTATCTAAAATGCAACCATAAGACACCAAATAAATATTCTAAATTTCAGTACAATTACTAAACCATAACTAGCATAAAATAAGATTTGATAAAGTTAGAGTGAAGTAATAAAGCAAACACAATTTAGGCAAACAAAATAAAAAAATCGATAAATAAAAATTTAGGAAAGGTTGATGAAATTGAAAGAACGCAAAATAATAGCAGAGTGTACCCAAAGGTTAGAATTAGATCCTTACGATGCTGTAGCGTATCATCAAAGAGCACTGGCTTGGCTCAAACTGCAAGAATATCAAGAAGCGATCGCAGATTGCAATAAAGTAATTCAATTAAAAATGCAAAATGCCAAATTGTATTACCATAAAGGCTTAGCATATATTGGCTTAAAAAATTATAATCAAGCGATCGAGAATTTAAGTAAAGCAATTTCCCTAGATTCTCAGTATGCAGTAGCCTACAACAATAGAGGACAAGCATACGCAATTCTTCAAGAATATCAAAAAGCAGTAGCAGATTTTTCAAAAGCGATCGCATTAGAGCCTGAATATATACTCGCTTATCGCAACAGAGCGACAGTTTATCATGTCAGAGGCGAATACGAATCAGCTTTAGTAGATTATGAAAAGACTTTATCTTTAGATCCAAACGATAAATTAGCCTATTTTAATCGTTCGACTATTATTCGTATTTTAGACAAACAAGGCAGAACCAGAAGGAGTTTATCTCAAGCCACTACAGTTATAGAAAACGATCTCGAATCTAATTCGAGCGATAACGATAAAATTAGCTGGCAAAATCTAGGCATCATTTTAGGCTCGTTAATATTTACATTCTTCTTCGTCAAATTAGTATCGTTTTCACGATCGCCGATCGGGGTAACGACAGCAGAATACAAACAGCAAAATGTAGAAAAGCAAGCAAATAAAGGCGCGATCGACACCCAGCAAGAACAAACCCAGTCAAGAAAAGAAACCCTCGTCAGTTTTAAACAATTAGATACTGATACGCCCCAAGGAATGTTCAACTACGGTGGCAGTACCGTCTGGGCCCCAATTAGAGCTAAAGTAGACAAAAAAATAGAATCGGAAATACCAGGCTTCAAACTGCGCTACGTACAACCCCC
>JAAUYD010075898.1_pt1 | contig 19063 bp, 19 predicted proteins | sample 7278101 | NCBI WGS metagenome assembly JAAUYD01 (sample SAMN14350128, study PRJNA611818) | marine sediment metagenome | isolation source: surface marine sediment (0.6m) | place: French Polynesia: Moorea | collected 2018-08
AATGGCTGGTTTCCATTATGTAGGAATTGGACGCTAATTAATCTTATTTAATTCAAAATTAAACTGATGAGTAGGATATTTTAATTGCTGAAATGTTCTACTCATTTTTTTTGTTATCATAATAGAGTTATTAACTTAGCATCATTATTAATACCAACTTAGAATTTACAATGAATGACACAAATCAAAAAACTCGTCAGCCAATTTAGAAATAATCCCAAAAATGTTCGCTTTTCTGACTTAGTTAAAGTCTGTAATCACTACTTTGGCAAACCTAGACAAAAAGGAACGAGTCATTGTGTCTATAAAACACCTTGGCCGGGTGATCCGCGAGTTAATATTCAAGAAAAACAAGGACTTGCTAAAGCTTATCAAGTTAGACAGGTTTTAGATGCTATCGATAAATTAGAAGGAATGAATCATGATTAACTACGAACATTATACTTATCAAGTTACTTGGTCTGAAGAAGATCAAGAATTTGTTGGACTTTGTTTAGAATATCCTAGCTTATCTTATCTTGATACAAGCCATTCTGCCGCATTAACAGGTATTATTAATTTAGTTAAAGATATTGTGACTGATATGGAAACGAACGGGGAAGAAATACCAGAACCTTCGCTATCAAAAAGCTACAATGGTAAACTTCAATTGTCTATTACTCCAAAACTTTATCAAAAATTAGCTACAGAAGCAGCAGCAGCAAAAGTTAGTTTAGAGTATTATATTAGTCAAAAACTTACCTAGATATCACAAAGTCAATTAATTATTTCGTCCCAATTTCTAACAAGTGCCATATCTATTCCATTAGAGGAAGTAACAAACACAAATTGATGTCTAAAGTCAATTTTTAATGGTGATGAATAAATCTCTTCGCTAATATCTACTATATTAATTTCTCCCCTATTATTAACAATTAGAGCAGGAAATTCAAATCCTCTTTCATAAAGTCGAAGTATTTCTTCTCTTAAAAAATACCAATCAAGATAATTATATTCCGATAAAGTATGAGAAGGAGAAGTCCGATAATTAATTGGAATAATAAGTTGATCAAGTAAGTCCATTAATACGTCATAGCAAAGATCACAATGTTTGTTATCTGAAATTTTATTGACCAAAGAAGAAACTGAGTCCTTAGTAATACTGATAACTTCGCAATTAAAATATTTATTTGCTAAAGTTTCTAAGATATTTTGTATATATTCTGTCGACGTATAATTTGACAAACATTGTTTAGTTATCCATTTAATAAGTTTAGTAGAAGATTCTATGATTTCCTTTGTTATAGAAGCTTTTTTCGCTTCAGAAAGGTGACACCAAAAATACTCATCCATCAACGGATAAATGGTTAATCCAATAACAAAACATTCAAGATGAATCTCTCTTCGTTCACCTAAAAAATCTTTAATTATCCAATCTACTAAAGATTGAACACTCTCTAAAGCTTCCTCAAAGTTATTATAGGGACGAGACTTCAATGGTGGTGGTGGTACATTTAATTCTTGTGATGCACCATATTGTCCCATAAATTCCTGCAAAAATGGTGTGATCTCTAAAATTTTCCAGGTAATCGAAGCAGGTAAATTTCTAAGATTATTTTCTTCACATTCCATAGCTGTGTAATAAAATGAACCTAGTGCTCCTAACAACACACCTAGTTCAAACATCATTGAACAAGTAAAACCTCTTCCGTCGATTTTTCTAATTCCTGCTATTTCATCAATTAAGGGAATTGCAATTAATGGGTTTTCACAACCAAAAACACTGCCAGAAATTCCAGATAAAATATGTTTATTAAATCCAGGATGAACAATTAGTTCTCTTGAAAAATCACCTAAAGCTCCCCATAATTCTACTTTTAAAGGAAGCGCACGATGATACATAAGACACATAGGATTTATAACTTTATGGGGTTGCAATCGTTCCTCAGTCCAAGTAGAAAAACCTTCTATATCAACTCTAAAAAACTTTTCCAAAAAAATTAGACCTTTTTCAACAATTTTTTCGTTAAAACAAGGTGAAGAAAGATAGTCTTCATTGTCAAGAAAGTATTGACCAAAAGGACTTTGAGAAGCATCAATAACTCCCAGACTTTGTGCAAAAGGAAGAAAAGCATAAGGGTTGATCAAACCTATCATAAGCTGATATTCAACTGCTCCTGTTACATCTTCTAAATTCCAACAATCACGCCAAATAAGCACAAAACCATGTGAATTGTTTCTATCACCTTCTTTTGTAATTAAACTAGCTGCATAGGAAACAGCAGCTTCTGCATCGGGGGAAATCTCATCTTCAAAATGTTTATATAAAATAATTTTAAAAGTTGAGATAGCATCGGGTGGAAACCCATTAGTATTTAATGAGAACCAAGCAGAAGGAATATATACTTCAAAGGACAATTCTTTATCTTCAGATTCCTGCACTTTTAGACAAAGAATTTGTTTTGATTCCCAAGTGGTTAAATTGGTGATTGAATGACTAAGGAGATTAGGATATTCAGTTGAAACAATACAAAAAAGTATTTCAAAATTTGATAAAAATGGCAAAAAATTTCTAACTTCATGTTCATAAGCAAGCATTTCTGTTAAGGTTTCTCTAGCAGTTTTTTTGCTTCTTTTGAGTTCGATAAGTATGATTTTTTCTTGATATTGATTAAAAAGTATTAAATCAGGAAATAGTCTTTCTTGTCTATCAACAGAAATGTTTTGAGATGCAGTAGTAATGATTTCAACTGATTCAAGACTAGAAAGAACATTATTAGCAGCACATAGTAATTTTCTTGTAGAAAGGTCATCTATTGAAAATGAAGGAATATAGTCTTCTTTATACCAAGACTCATAACGTTCCTGAATTTGATCTATATTATTAATACGATCATAAAATTTGTCTTCTTTAATTAAGGTTTCTAAAATTGATTGGATTTGACTTTCTTTCATGATTTTCTTGACAATTATCTACAAATAAGATCAACCAACTGCAAACCCTGTATATTCTCTAACTAATGGTTCATGAAAAGCTAAAACAATATCTTCTTTGGGAACACCTAAGTTAACTAATTCATTGGCTATTCCTACCTCGGTTCCATCATATTGAACCCAAATTTTGCCCTTTTTAATATCTAAATGTAAGACACAACCATAAACAGATTCGCGATTTTTCCAGCCCGTATAAACAACTTGATAATGATCTCGTTCTGTATCAAAAATGAGTTCTGTTTCAATCTCATCATCGGATGGACTTCCTTGAGCATATTCAGTTAATAACTGTTGAATATAGAGGCGATACTGTGCTATTTTTTCCATTGTAAAATTACCTCTTTTGTAGGATCATAAATCAATAAGCTAAGTTGAAAACGTTCAATTACCATTTCTACAAAAGGTAAATTAAAAAATGTTTCATAAACCCCTTGTGGAATAGCTAAATAGAGACAACGCTTAGGTTGTTTTTTTTCTAAAGCAACTCGATAATTGAGAAATTGACCTAACGCTGTATGAAACTCAGAAATATTTGACGTTCCGACAAAACTTTTAATTTCTACTGCAATTTTTTCCCCTTCTTTTTCGGCTGCAATTAGTCTTTCTGCACCAAGATCAATTTGCATATCCACCCGACCTACTCGAATCCTTAAGGGGTCATCTGTAATTAGCCAACCCTCTTTTTCTAATCCTTTTCTTACTGCATCATGAAAAATATCTTTAGCAGACATGAGTACAAGAATAGGCAATAATAACTGTTGATAATGATAGCATTCTATAAACCGTTTTATGCTATGGTTCGTTAGACACACATTACCAAAAATTTGTCAAGGTCAGCGTTACAATTCTATCTTATTTTAGTACATTTGCTCAAAATTCTAGCTAAAAATTGAGTCGTTATGGCTTTCTACAAAGCGATCGCCAAACAATGAACAACGAAAGAATAGGAATACTGAGCCGTTTTTAAATTGTAGACATACTGGCTACAGATTTTTGATCCCTTTAATCATACCACAACCCAGTTAACTCGTCCACTATTGAGAATCTTTCCCACACATAAAGTTATACAAAGAGATGTAACTGATTTGTATTTTGTTGATTTCTATCACAGTTATATAAGTTTAACTTAACGAGAAGGAGTTAAACTCCTTTGAAAACTTAACAACCGCAACCATAAACCAGGATATCGTTGTTGTAACTCGTCAGGAACTTGCTTTAATAGTTTGGAAAACCAAGAAGAAAAGAAGAGATTTTTAAAGCTATCACCACTAAACTCAAAATAAGACCCCAACCAGCGAATTAAGTCCTTATTTCCCGCCATTTCCCAGATCCAAAGCAATAAAGCAGGATTTTTTCTCGCAGCTTTTAAAGCGAGTCGGGTAAACATTAACCAAGTCGTTTTATCCTTGATAAAGGTATCAGCCACTTCTGGGGGAGAGTCAGCCAATAAACCAAAGAAGGTGTTTAACATGGCATTAATACGCTGTGGGGGTAAGATTTTTCCCGTAGGAACCATCATTCCTTTAGAAAACAACCAAGTTACCGCTATATTACTTTGATAAGCTTTAATTTGGTTTAAATTTTCTGCTTTTAATAAATCCTGTTTCAAACAAAAATCCAATAAATGAGTTAGTTTGTCTAAATTACGCACTAAAGAACCAAAACCCGTAAAAATTAAGGGAGATTGCAGAGAAGCTGCGTCCCCAATGGCTAAAAGTCGATCAAAAGCTACTTTGCGATCGCTTTTACCTACACTAAAATGACCTGGAATATAACCAAAAGTTGGCTTTTTCCACGTCAATTTTTCGAGATCACAGCGACGATATTCGGGCAAAATATTAAAGAAATCTTCATACATTTCCAATAAAGAACCAGGGTTATCGGGATGTACTTGATGGTAATGAAAGAGATAAAAAGTTAACTCATCGCCTTCCCCTGGAAACAATTCCCAAATCAATTGTCTTCCGCGAGAAATATCACCATGAGAATTTAAAACATCTCCATATTGATGATCCCAAACTTCAGAATCAATCCCTTCAATAATAGCCCCAACCGTAGGACAAACACTATCAAAAGTTCGCTTACCGTTCAATTGCCAAGCAATAGGAGAAGCCGTTCCCATCGCATCAATTAATAAACGTCCTCGAACTTCTTTTGTGTCTGTTGTTTCTAAATCAATTAAACTAACTGTTACTCCGTCTGGATCGATCTTCCCTTTAATAAATTCTGTTCTCTCCCAAATTTCTCCCCCTGCTTGTTTTAATTTATTACCACATAACTGAAGAAATTTAGTTGTATCAATAGCAATATTTAAAACTTTCGGTGTATGTAACACATCTGCTTTTAAATGGGATGGATTATTACCATCAAAAAACTTATTAAATCCATCCACATATTCTTTAGCAATAATGGATTCAAATTCATCAATGGTGAATAAACCCAAATCAATTAAACTTTGAAATTCAGAGCGAGAAATATTCCACTCACGGTTCATGCGTCCAAAGACTAATCGTTCTACCAATAGAACCCGATAGCCTAATTGTGCCATTACCGCAGCGTGAATGACCCCTAAAGCCCCGCCAACATAAATTAGGTCATAAGTAATGGTCGAAGGTTCACAAGGCTGATTTTGTTGAAAAATGACTTGCTTAGGTTGTTGAGGGGTTTTGACTCCTTCTCGCCATCGTTTTTCCCACCAATAAACCCTTTGTAAATCTGTGTCTCCTTGGGGCATTTTACGAAAAAAATGCACCGTTTTTGGGTAATAAGGCTCTAAAGCCTCAAAAATTGAAGCAGCAGAAGGATTTAATTCTGGTAACTGAGGATATTGCTGAGGAAATGCCTTTTTAATTTCATCTTCTAAGTGACGACAGACATTGTTTTGTGAGGGAAAAGGTTGATTTCCCCAACGAAAAATTTTCAGATAAGTGGTTTGTTGTACTGACCACACAAAGATAGATAATTCGCGATCGCCTACTGAAGCTTGAGAAACATCAGCAATAACTTGTAAACGAACCCCATCTGGTGTAATCTTCTTTTTGCCTGTTAGGGGAGTCCAATCCTTTTGTAGCCACTGACATACCTCATCGGTGTTGGGGTTGGGAATTTCTAGATAGGTAATTTCCTGCATTGCGATATGTTAAGAAAATCTAAAATAAGCAAGCGTACGGATCGCTTTAGGTTGAAAGTAAGTTAAACTTTCCGTTACTGTATTCTGAGAGATACTTAAAAAAAGTTTACATTTTGTGATCCATTTAGACAATTGACGATAACCTTATGCATTATCCCATTCCAGCGAGTCCAGAAGAAATATTTGCCCTTCGCACTAAACCAGTTGATGAAGAAATGATTGCCGTTGCCATTACTGGAGTGGTTAATCTTGCCCGTTCTCAAGGACAATCATTGGATGAGTTAACAGCAGAAGTATTACAAGATGATCCTTTGTTAGATAGGGTTCAACGTCGTTGGTTGAGTGATTTAGTTCGCCAAGCATGGCAAGCTTTTCCTTAATATGATTAATTATTAATGGGTAACAGTTTTTTCATTTTTAAACAATTTCTATCCTGATCAACGCGAATGTAGTCTAATTCATCTGTTAATTTATCCATAAAAAAGAGGCCGCGATCGCCTTCGAGTTCTAGAGGATGAATCTTTTGCTGTTTCAGTTCGGCTAATTTGGCTTTTAAATTAAAAAATGGACCTTGGTTCCAGATGAGAATATCAACCCAAGTCTGATAAAAATTAACATTAATAATAATAGGAACCGTTGAAGGTAAATTTTCATGGGCGTAGAGGACTGTATTGCTAAATCCTTCCGATAAAGCCAATTTACATTCCCATAACACTTTTGGGGGTAAATAGGGTTTAGCAATGGTTTCAAACCAAATTAAAATTTTTTCTAATGCCAAAATCTCAGTCTTAACTGTGAGTTGAAAAGGCTTAAGTAAAGACTGATTTTTCTTACTGGTATTATTAGGCCGCACCACTATTCTTATGAAATACAATTAACAGAGTCTTAAAAATAAGTTGAAGATCATACCAATGACTCCAATTTTTTTGATATCTTAAATCCAGTTCAATCACCTGTTCAAAGTTAGTGATTCGCGATCGCCCGTACACTTGCCATTCTCCTGTCATCCCTGGTTTAACGTTGAGACGTTGCCATTGAGGAACTTCGTAGCGTTCGACTTCATCGGGGGTTGGGGGACGAGTTCCCACTAAACTCATCTCGCCTTTTAACACATTCCAAAATTGGGGTAATTCGTCTAAACTGGTACGACGTAAAAAACGCCCCACTTTTGTGATACGAGGATCATGGGCATTTTTAAAGATAGCCCCTTTTGCTTGATTAGGAACTTTTTCTTTTAGGGCTTCTGCATTGACGCACATGGAACGAAATTTAATGATTTTAAAGCGTTTTCCCATCCAACCACAACGGGTTTGATGGAAAAAAATCGGACCAGGGCTGTCTAATACGATGGTGATGGCAATAGGAACGTATAAGATAGCGGTAATACTCAACCCAACCAAACTGCCTATAATATCTATGGTTCGTTTTATCCAGGAACGGACAGAGGGATGAGTTTCAGGAGGCTGTGTAGCAACACTTAGGGGTTGATGGGTTTCGAGGGTAGTGGTGATGGGGATAATTTCATCTAATCCTGTCATGGATAACACTGCCATCACGGGAGGAGGGGTATGGTAAAGAATGAGAGAAACATTTTTGCTTTGAGCAGCCTTAAAATTATGAACTAAGGCACCTACGCCACTACTGTCCATGAATTCAGTTTCCCCAAAGTCTAGAACTAACTGCTTTGCAAGGGAACCAGAGGCTAAATATTGATGACACACCTGCTTAAAACGCACCGCTTCTAGTACGGTGAGACGTTTAGGCATTTTCATCACAGGGTAGTCGTCAATGATAAGAATGGGGAAGGGGGTTTCTGGTGTTTGGATAGTCATCACCTGTTATGGATTAGTCCATGAATGTCAGCGCAGGGGACGTTTTCCTTTGTCCTGCTGCATTTTTTCTTTTGCCTTACTTGCACTGCGTCTGAGGGCTTGTAGACGAGATTCATATTGTTTTCGTTGCCGGCGGTTAGGGGTTTGTTCAATGAGTGTTTTAAAAGCACTACCAAGACTTTTGTAAGCGTTGGGCAAAGTATAACCAAAACGGGTGGCTAATGCAATAGCTTTTTCATCAGCTTCGATGGATTCTTTTAATTTACGTTCTCCGTTATTTTTTTGCCAAAGTCGATACCCAGAAATACCGCATAAGCCTAAGGCTAAGAGTAATAGTAAACCATCTTGTACCCAAAGTTCTCCGACAGCACCGCCTAAACCGATAGCAAGGGCGGCCATTTCCCATCCTTCTCTGGGAATGGTATCATTTTGAATACGGGCAACTTCATGCCAAAAGAGCAAATTTCGCTGATCAATGGCTAAATTCTCCCATTTAGCTAAGTCAATTTGAATCTCAACTTCATCCCTTCCCAATTCTTCACAGCGTATGAGAGGGGGGTTAATTTCCGTACTCCCTTCCACCATCACCCAGTTTTGTAGTTCTGGGGGTAGTAATGTTTTTAACCGCCTTAACTCACTCATTTCTGCTCTAGCAGAGGAAGTTACGTATGTCATAGTCGTATCATATTTATATTAGTTACCAAGAATTTTATCTTAACAAAAATCTGGGTTTAATCGCTGTTTAAGGTTGCATTTTTGTAAGCATTCAGCTATCAGCCGTCAGCCATCAGTTTAAAACTAATGCAAACAGAGGAGGATTTGATATTGAGAAAAGAGAATTGAAAGTTTGGGAAAAAGCCCATCAGCTTAATTTATGTGTTTATAGAGCAACCTAAATGTTTACCAAAGAAGAATCGAAAGTGACTCTCGTTTAAACAAATGCTTACGGTTTTCATCTCTTAGCTGAACACCGAACGCTGACGGCTGAATGCTTACGCATTTTTTGCTTTCGTCTGCTCAAACAAACCGAACCTGTTAGGACGGGTTTTACGATAACTTCTCATTTTTCCAAGTTTTACATTTCGTTACAATGGGATTAAGAAACAGCGAAAACAGATAAAATCGCTGATCAAATAGGAGGTTATTCAGATGAATAACAATATAAGAGTTGGAAATTTATTCGGTATTCCTTTTTATGTAAACCCGTCATGGTTTTTAGTTTTAGGGTTAGTTACCTTTAGTTATGGGGAACAGTTAGCCTACTTTCCACAATTAACAGGAATTGTGCCTTGGATTTTAGGTTTTGTTGCTGCTATTTTATTATTTGCTTCGGTACTTGCCCACGAATTAGGTCATAGTTTTGTGGCTATTTCTCAAGGGATTGATGTTAAATCTATCACCTTATTTTTATTCGGGGGATTAGCCAGTTTAGAGAAAGAATCTGATACCCCATTACAGGCTTTTTTAGTGGCGATCGCAGGGCCTGGGGTTAGCTTATTATTATCAGGTATCTTCTTCTTAACTGCCTTGAACTTTACCTTTCCGGCACCCATTGAAGCGATTATTGAGTTATTAGCTTTGATCAATTTAGTATTAGGGTTATTTAACTTAATTCCTGGTTTACCTTTAGATGGTGGAAACATCTTAAAATCTCTCGTTTGGAAGATTACAGGAAACCCCAATAAAGGGATTATTTTTGCCAGTCGTGTTGGTCAAGTATTTGGTTGGTTAGCGATCGCAGTTGGTGGTTTATCTATTTTAGGAATTATTCAATTTGGTAATTTCTGGACTTTATTAATTGGTTTCTTCCTGTTACAAAATGCAGGGGTTTCTGCTCAGTCTGCACAAGTTCAAGAAACTTTAAATGGTTATACAGCAGAAGATGCAGTCATTCCCAATAGTCCCATTGTTTCTGGTGACTTAACCATTCGTGAATTTGTTAATGATTATGTCATTGGTAAAAATCAGTGGAGAAAGTTTTTAGTTGTTAATGAAGAAGGAAGGCTTTCAGGGGTTTTAGAAGTAGAAGGATTGAAAAAAATCCCTACATCTGATTGGACGGAAATCAAAGTTTTTGAAGTAATAGAACCAGTGAAAGACTTGATAACGATTAAATCCGATGAAACCCTTTTAGAAGTGGTTAAAATGCTTGAAGATGATCCCCTCAAACAACTGACAGTCGTAGGAGAAAATGGTAAAGTTTTGGGATTACTAGAGAAAAATTCCATTATCAAATTACTAGAAAGAGATAAACAAGCTCAAACTGCATAATCAAAGATAATATTAATAATATAAAGGTGGGTAATACCCACCTTTTTGAATTAAATAGAATTTCTCTGGGTAGAACCAATTTTGTAAACTTACTGACTGTTTAATAATTTATGGTAAGCTTGTACAATTTTTTTGGCTTTATTACTCCATTCAAATTCTTGAACTCTTTCATAAGATCTAGCCGACATTTCCTGTCTTAAGGGTTCATTTTCCACGAGAAGTTCAATTTTTTGAGTTAGCTCTTGAATGACATACTTTCTTGATTTAGGTTTAATTGAAAACCCAGTTTGTTCAGTTACATATTCTCCGATACCACCATTATCAACTACAATACAAGGTAGTCCACAGGCCATAGCTTCTAAAACGACAGCACCGCCAAATTCCCGAATCGAAGGAAAACAGAAAACATCTGCCTGTTTATAATACTCAAGGGTTTCATGCTGTTTAACCCAACCAGTAAATGTGATAATATTGTCTAACTTCAAAGTTTTAGTTTTATTTTCCAATTGTTTTTTTTCTGAACCATCTCCAACAATTGCTAATTTAATTTTACTCTTAACGGTATCCGATACATTAGCAATAGCCTCAATTAGCATGTCAGCACCTTTATAGGGAACTAAACGACCGACAAAAAGAAGATTAACGTATTGATTATTTTTAGTGCTTGTTTTAGGATTCAGAAAATCTTTTGAAATTCCATTTTCATAAAAGAGAACAATTGAGTTATCGGGTTTTTTAAAGGTTCTTTTCAACCAGTTTAAAGTGTAGGTTGAGCCAGCTAAAATTTTATTGGCTTTCATATAAGTTTCTAGATAACCTGGTATTAAATATCGTCCAATTGTTCTGAGAAAATTCAAGTAAGAGAATTCCTGAATTGCCACCTTTTGAAAACCAGGAGGAAACGGTACACCCCCATTAACCGGTCCCAAGAGAAAAGGCGTATGTTGACAAGCCTTAACAATTTTAACTGGATATCTAGGCATCATGGGTGTAATGACATGAACCAGATCGTACTCATTTTCTAAAACTCGATTTTTAAATTTTTTATAAACCTGCGTATTAAATTCCTCATATATCGGATATGTCAATGTAAGATATAGTGGCCAATTTCTTTTGCCAATAGAGGTAATTGTATCTGCTATTCTATAATAGATTTTAGTTAATTGACTTTCCCCAATATAAATAACATTTTTAGCCTCTGGATCTTTGTCTAATGCTGCTTTATTTCTCAGGTGTGTCACCAGAGTCACATCACAAAGTTGATTAATACCATTATAATAATTATATCCCTCTAAAGGAACTGATGCCCAGTCAGGATTACATTGTTCAATAATGAGTAAAACTTTTAATGGTTTTTCGTCGGTGTTTAAGTTCATCATCTCACCTCTTTTTCATTTTTATTTAACCAGTTTTGCACCTTAACATATAACACTATATCTCGAATAAATTCAACCATAAACCAAAGAATTTTTTCAGGAATTAATAGAATATAACTGACAAAGTAATATTTGAGTTTCCATTCCAAGCGACCATTCTTCATGATTTGCTCTAATTCCTTTACCCAAGTATCAACTGACCCTCCAACCAAATTATTCAACTCAATTAGATCAGAAAAGGTTTGTTTGGCTATTGCCCATTTTATCAATTCCGATGGTTCAGGAATTTTTTGAGTTATTTTAAGTTTATTTGTTGTTGTATTAATGCGTCTTGATATAAGGTCTTCTGTTGGTATATGGTTAGCCAATGCTCCAATGTGAGATAAAATTCGTTTGATATTACTTTGAGGATCGACTTCGATCTCTTCTTGAAAACAAACTAATATAGCTTCTTTACCAAAAACAGCTTGCCAATTTTTAATTGTTCTATAATAAGAATTATAATATTTCGTACGAGGTCTGCATAAATATAATAAATATTCTATTTCGGAAATTTGACTCAGTTCTTTTTTATCTTTATATAATATCCCTCCCATTTCGTAGCAGATACCCGACCAAGCACGTTTTAGAGGATTGCGAATAAGTAATATTATTTTCAAATCAGGAATTAGTTTCGCAATAGACTTGATTCGATTAATACTTAATCGAGCATAATGGGGTGAGATTTCACCTCTAATTTTTTTAGGATTTTGAGCTTCTGGTTGCTCAAAATTACTAAAATAGTCTTCAATACTTTGACTTAATATGGTTCGGGAAAAAAAATTTAGCTCTTTAGGCTCAGATAAATAAATTTCGGGATGGGTTTTTAATATATTAAATAGCCATGTTGAGGCACATCTTTGAGAACCGATTCCTAGAAAAGTTGGTTTCATTTTAAGCTTTTAATGATATTAATTATGGATGATTAAGATTTTTCCTATAGCCTTAGTATGGGCTAATTAAAATTTGTTATTTATCACAATGTTAGTAACTATTGCCTATCCAATACACGTTAAAAATATCTCAATTGCAACAATAATCGATCTTGTGTTTTTGGAGTGGTTGCCCGATGAAAACAAAACGGATCTTGGAAAAAACCGAAACCTCTTTTTCCCACAATGACAATTTCTGAATCTTTTCCATAATATTGATAAAGGGCTGATGAAGTTTGTTGACAAGGGGATAAAAGCATTGTTAAGGGTTTTCTCTCATGAGAACCCTTGACCATAACATGGGGACCTGCGGTTTCATCAACATCTGTAATATAAAAATAAGCCCTAACAGTGCTATAACCCGCTAAATCATAATGATATACCGTCGGCTGATTCAGTTTAGCCATTTTTTCCTCTGGTAAATCCATTTTCATAGTCCAACTCATATATGGAATAATTCGAGTTGGCCAGTATCCAAAGTATTGATGAACGACTTCAAGAAGTAACGGATCATTAACTAAAGACTGAATAGCCTTGCACTCTAGTAAGTTTTGAACCTCTGCTAAAGCAACAGTATATTGCCCTCGTAGCAGGCCATTATTGAGTTCTGAATAAGTAAATTGTCCTGCTTGACTAGCTCCACCATAAGCGATACAGGGTGCTGAACAAGCAAAATTATAAATTTCCTCAACCATCGAAGGTGATAAGTTAATACCAAAGGCAACACTCTCTTGTTTGATTGTATCCACATAGTTTGGCGCTGAATAAAGATGTTCAATCTTAGAACTCGATTGAGGAGCTAAATGATGCTCAAATTTAGGATTTAATAGTTGCCCAAATCCCTTAAACAATCCATAAACTTTACGACTGATCGGAAAACGACTTAAGTAGCGTTCACTAATGCGAGATAAATTCCCTCTCATTAATCGCCGAAAAGTTGTCATTATTGCTTGATCGTAGCTGGTAGTTTTTATCGCCATCGGTAATGAGTAACATGATATTTATTTTAATAATAGAATCATACACAGAAAAATTCTCATACACAAGAGAATGGGGCTAAGTTATGTAGAAACCCTGATGTTAAGCAGATTCTACGCTTTTTCGAGAAGATTGAGTAAAGTTGGGTGTAGAAGGGGTGTGGCAGCACTCGCTCCGCGAGACCGCTAATCTAAATTGTAACCTATGATGTTACAGTGTTCACAACTTAAATGTAATCGTTATGGTCATTAAACTAGAAAAAGTTGTCCCCGTTGGACGGACATTGGATGAATATATTAAAATGTTTAACCTGACAGAAAATGATGGTCAGAAATCAATTTTAACTGTTGCGGATGGACCAGCTAGTTTCAATGCAGAGGGAACTAAATTAGGTTATAAAATAACCTCGGTTGATCCTCTTTACAGTTTGAATACTGAGCAAATTAAAAAGTGCTTTTATGAAGTGATTGATAATATTATCGAACAAGTAGAAAAAACATCAAATAACTGGGTTTGGAGTTATTATAAATCACCCCACGAATTAAGAAAAAATAGAGAAAGAGCCATTTCTTTATTTTGTGAAGATTATGAAAAAGGGAAAAAAGAAGATCGTTATGAAATAGGAGAATTACCCAAGTTAGAATATAAAGATAGTGAATATGAATTAGGTTTAATTTCTCATTTTCTTTTTCTATATTCTGCTCATTTTGATCAACAGTTTCATTTAGATTCAATTGATGAAATGCTAAGAGTCTGTCGAGAAGTGAGAATATTTCCCTTATTAACCCTAAAACATAAAATCTCACCTTATCTTTATTTTGTTATTGAATCATTACAAAATAAGGGTTACGAATGTAAAATTGAAGAAGTTTCCTATCAATTACAACCTAAAGGAAATCAAATGCTAAAAATTACTCAATCAAAATAATCGTTTTTCTCTATTGAGCCAATGAATAACCTAACAAAAACTTCAAAAAAAAGATTTTTTATTGCCCTAATTCCTCCCAAAACTGTACAAGAAGAAGCAACAAAAATAAAAGAATATTTTAAAGAGATTTATAAGAGTAAAGCAGCGTTAAAATCTCCCCCTCATATTACATTACAGCCTCCTTTTGAATGGAATATAGAAGAATTACCAAAATTAATTCAAGAATTAAATGATTTCTCGGAATCTCAAAAACCTTTTTCTATGACTTTAAATGGTTTTTCTGCTTTTAAACCCCGTGTGATTTATATCAATGTATTGAAGAATCCTGAACTTTTATCCATTCAAAAATCATTAATGTCTCATTTAGAATCTACTCTAGATATTGTTCATCAAGTTTCTAAAAACCGTCCTTTTTCTCCTCATTTAACTGTTGCGTTTAGGGATTTAACGAAAAGGAATTTTTATCAAGCTTGGCTAGAGTTTGAAAATAGAGAAATATATCATAATTTCATTGTTGATAAAATAATTTTATTGATACACAATGGAAAAAAATGGGAGATTTATCAGGAATTTTATCTTAACATTAATCAATTAAATAGGTAAAAACTCAGTGAATTAATGGTACAAATCTTACTGGAAATATTGATTCTATCATCCATTTTGTAGGAGTTTTTCTCAGCTTCAAAAGTTCTTGGGTTCCTATACCAACCGGAATGACCATTCTACCATTAATAGCTAGTTGTTCTTTAAGGTTAGATGGAACCGTTGGAGGTGCAGCCGTTACCAGAATAACATCATAAGGAGCATATTCTAGCCATCCCTGATAACCATTATCAATTTTACTGTGAATGTTGGTGTAACCCAGTTCTTTGAGCAAATTACGCGCTTTTTGAGCAAGGGAAGGTATAATTTCTATGGTGTAGACTTCCTTGGCTAATTCACCTAAAATAGCTGTTTGATAGCCTGAACCGGTGCCAATTTCTAGAACCTTATCTTGAGGGGAAATTTCGGCCGCTTGGGTCATAGCTGCAACGATATAGGGTTGAGAAATGGTCTGATTGTGACCAATCGGTAAAGGTCTATCTTGATAAGCAAGTTCAGCCCATTCTGGTAGAACGAAACGATGACGAGGTATTTTGGCCAGAGCAGCTAACAAAGGGGGATTTTTGATTCCTCGCCTTCTAATGTCCTGTTCTACCATATTTTGACGTTGATTGTACCACAAATTATCCCAAAACCCTTGATCTGATTCGTTTTCTACTGTTGAGTGTTCCTGACTTTTTGCACTGAACATAATTACCTCCCTTGATTCATTAATGGGAGAAAAAAGTTGAATCTCTTACCTGTTCATTTCTAGTGTAACTCCCTTGCTGTTAAGTGTTAGACTTTTGTTATTGATATTATCTAAACTGTCAAGAGTTTTAATAAAAATTAATATTTTAGTCAAATAAGGGTGAGTATTACCCACCCTTAACTGATTATCCTTTGACACATAAAACCTGTTTCAAAGTTGCTACAACCTCTACTAAATCAGATTGTTGATTGATAACTTGTTCAATCGATTTATAAGCTCCAGGAATTTCGTCTAATACTCCTCGATCTTTACGGCATTCTACTCCTTTTGTTTGCTCAATTAAATCATCAAGGGTAAATTCTTTTTTAGCTTTAGTTCGAGACATTAAACGGCCTGCGCCGTGGGAACAAGAGCAATAACTATCATGGTTTCCTTTTCCTTTTACAATGTAAGATTTTGCTCCCATTGAACCAGGAATAATGCCATAATCTTCTTCTCTTGCTCTTACTGCACCTTTACGAGTTACATACACTTCTTTACCGAAATGTAGCTCTTTTTCAGCATAATTATGATGACAGTTTACAGATAATAAGGGTTTCGTTGGTTTCCCTCCTGCTAAGTGTTTATCAATGATTTGTTTAAACCGTTGCATCATTACATCTCGGTTAAAACGGGCATAATTTTGCGCCCATTGTAAGTCACGCCAATAAGCAGCAAATTCATCGGTTCCTGCTACAAAATAAGCAAGATCGGGGTCGGGTAAGGAAAGATTTGCTAATTTTGCTAACTCTTTCGCTGTCCCAATATGACATTGAGCTAACTTATTTCCAATATGACGGGAACCGGAATGTAACATTAACCAAATTTGCTCTTCTGTGTCTAAACAAACCTCAATAAAATGATTACCACCACCTAATGATCCCATTTGTTTTAAGGCTTTGGATTCTAACTTTTGGACTCCTTTATGTAAGTCCTTAAAGTTACGCCAATTTTGCCAATTGGTAACCATTTTATCTGCTTCTTTATTCTGATCAAACCCCACCGGTATAGTGGCTTCAATTTCTGAGCGAATTTGTTTTAGTTTTCCGTCTAATTGATCGGCTTTATAAGGGGTTTTAATTGCAGCCATCCCGCAATTATGCACGAAAACTCCTGCACTGAGCGCAAAATTATTGTATTCTGGTACAGTCAAACAGTAAACATCTTCTGTAACAGATAAACGGATTACTTGAACTACTTTATGATTATAACCATGTTCATATTTTCGATGGTTATGTAGCCCAATAGGGCTTTTTATTTGATTACCACAAACTTCACAAGTATAGAAGCGATTAGCAATTTCTTTGCTTTTTTCTCGTCCTTTTTTACTTGTGTTATATTTAACCAAATATTTGCTTCCTCTTTTGCCATTTTCTGATACAGCTTCTTTGAAATGATCGGGACGCATTTGCATATATTTCAGAATATTTTTTGTCCCTCTTTCTGCAAAATATTCATAGCCTTCTTTAGTTTTAGCTTTATTAGTTAAAGCTTGTTTTCTCGCTTCTTCAAATTCTGGAGATTGCCAATGGCTATTTCTTTCAACTAAAGAACGATGATAAGTAGAGTGATCATTATTGCCCATAAATTCTAAATTTTCTGGTCTGTTATCTTTTGGATCAAAATTTTTATGATGAATAACAGTCCTTTGACCAATAAACTTAGGAACTTTCCCTAGAATACCAGAACGAGCAAGAATCCAATGGGCTTTTTGCCATCTTCCTGAATAATTTTGTTGAATTAAGGTATAGCCATCTTTATCTTGTTTAGAATAAAAAGGCATTAAAGAAGTCCCTGCTTTAAGAGCACAAGCTTCCATATAGCTACCATCTCTCAACATAAATTGATGATCAGGGGTGCATTTAATTTCTTCTCCATTATCAAGAATTACCTTAATTAAAGGAGCATTTTTACGAGTTTTTCTGGCGATCGCTTCACTAGCAACAATACGGCCAGTTTCAGTACAAGCATAAATATAAATGGCTTTTTTTTCCTGGGCAAGTTGTTGAATAGGATAAGATTTTCCATCCACTAAAGGAATTAAAGTATTCCCAGTAAAACAACCAATATCCACCCCCACAGCAGCCGGAATCACTGCATCTTCTGTGGCAATAACTGACCCCACTAACGCCCCTTTTCCTAAGTGTACATCCGGCATTAAGGCAACGTGTTTATACACAAAAGGTAGGGAGGCAACATTTTTGGCCATCTGCATTTCAGCGGATGCTAAATCATGATCCGCCCAGGATAATACAGGTTTTTCTGTACTAATTTTTAAAGGTTCGTAAGGCATAGATTTTTACTTTAAGATAACACACTACAATTATACTACATTAAATTTCATAGGGTTGGGTTACAATGAAGTTTTATATCAAAATATAAAGTTCCATTACAAATTATTTTAGGAGTCTTCTTGATGACAACCATTGCCACCCCCACGCAAATGTGGAATTCATCCTTTAACACTCAGTCTTTGAGAATCGTTGCGTTGGGAGATAGTTTAATGTATGGATATGGTGATCCCGTTGGGGGTGGATGGGTTGAAAGGTTGCGCCGTCAGTGTATGGCACAGGAAAATGGTCATGTGTTGTATAATTTGGGGGTGAGAGGCGATCGCACCCATCAAGTGGCCGAACGGTTAGAAGGGGAATATCGTTATCGAGGAGAGTTACGCAACCGTGTCCCTGATGTGATTATGCTTTCTGTTGGGGTGAATGATTCGGCTAGGTTGAGACGACCTAATGGGCGTTTATTTACAGAGTTTGAAACTTATCAACAGCAAATCGAGAATTTATTGGATAAAGCGCAACAATTGTGTCCTGTTTATTTTGTGGGAATGGTTCCTGTCGATGAAGAAAAAATGCCTTTTATCGACTGTTTTTATTTTAATCATTTTGATCAATATCGTTATAAAGAAGTGACGAAAAAAGCTTGTCAGTCTCGTAATATTCCTTATCTAGATATTTTTGATTTATGGTTAGGAAGAGGAGAAAATTATGTTAAATCTCGGTTAATTAATGATGGACTCCATCCCAATGTTAAAGGGTATGAATCTTTGTATGAGGACATTTTAAATTGGCAAGGGTTACAGCAATTAAATTTGAGTAATGTATCAGCTATGGTTTAAAGTAGAGTGGTGGTTTTTTACCCTAACCTTAAAAACAGGTATAAGAGACTGTTCCTAAAGAAATAATAACAACGAATTTTGTAGGGTGGGCAAGGTTTCCAAGGATGAAGTTAGTTTAGATAAGTCTTTAACTTGCCCACCCTA
>JAAUYD010203531.1_pt1 | contig 19051 bp, 17 predicted proteins | sample 7278101 | NCBI WGS metagenome assembly JAAUYD01 (sample SAMN14350128, study PRJNA611818) | marine sediment metagenome | isolation source: surface marine sediment (0.6m) | place: French Polynesia: Moorea | collected 2018-08
CCAGAGACTTTCATCCAGCGAACTTCTCTTTTGGAGCACAATCGACTAACATAGAAACTTACACTAACATTTGGAGTAGGCCATCGGCTTCGTGACGCAATAATCCTTTCTCGTTATGCATACAAGGCATGAGTGCCACTAAATTAGGAATCGTAATTATGGAGAGTAACAATCCGATCATTGTTAAGGCTCAAATGCTCATTCGCAAGCCAGTTGCTCAGGTTTTTGAAGCATTTGTCAATCCGCAAATTACAACCAAATTCTGGTTTACGAAAAGCAGCGGCCGGCTTGAGCTGGGAAAGAAGGTGCGCTGGGATTGGGAGATGTTCGGCGTTGGCGATGAACTGACAGTCAAAGAGTTCGAAGAGAACCGACGCATATTGATCGAATGGGATCATGATCCAACCACTGTCGAATGGCGCTTTGAGTCTCATGAAGACGATACAACCTTAGTAAAGATATCCAATTGGAATTTCCCTAGTCGTTGTGACGAGGTGCTACCCATGGCTGTTGACTCGAAGGGTGGTTATACAATGGTCCTTGCTGGGCTCAAAGCATGGCTAGAGTACGGCATTGAGCTAAACTTGGTCCGCGACCAATTCCCAGGTGAGTTTCCTCAATGAGCAATACGCATAACAAGCGCATGAAGCGGCCGGATAGTGCGGCACAGTTTAACCCGGGGGGCTTTCAGCTGTACCTCGGTTGCCGCCGGCCGGCAATCAGGTGATTTTAAGTGTTGTGTGGAGAGATGAGGTCTCAGAAATAAAATGAATTTTACCGAATCAATATTGAGAGTATTTGAAGTACGCGCCAAACAAGGCTATGCAGATAAGCTGGAAAAGAAACTTGCAAGCACTTCTATTTCAGTTGTTCAAGGCAAACCCGGAAATCTGGGATATTTCTTTGGAAAGAAATCGTCATCCGATGATCACGATTTCCTATTTGTATCAATTTGGGATAGTTTAGAGTCAGTTAAATCACACTTCGGTGAAGAATGGGAAAGCTCATATTTGCCACCTGGATATGCTGAGATAATTGAAGCGTGTTCAATAAAACACTTCAAATTTAACGGAACTTTAGAATCAAAGAAATAGAGTTTGTCCAAACCTACGCAGCCTGTGGGCTTGAGACTTCCGATGTCAAAGGGCGTGGTCAATGATACAGTCGATCCAAGATTTCATTACTTACTTCGCTGGCGTGCGCAAACGCACTCTCCGCTATGCACGCGTCGTGCCGGACGATCACATTAACTGGTCGCCCCAAGAGGGGGAATTCACGTGTGCCGACATTTTGCGCCACATCTCCTCAGCTGAGAAAATGTTTGTGAACGTTGTGATGCAGGGTAAATGGCACTATGAGGGGCACGATGGCAGTCAAAAAAGTTTGGAGGAACTCATCGTGCATCTTGAGCAGACCCACCATGAAGCGATGGAGGCCCTGCAATCACTGCCCGACTCCGAACTCGGTCAATCCCGTCCCGCTTTTGAGGGCGACGCTCAGGTGAAAGTCTGGCGTTGGCTGATGGCCATGATCGAACACGAAATTCATCATCGAAGCCAGTTAGCGATGTATTTGCTATTGCTGGAAATAACGCCGCCGCATATCTACGGCTTAGGCGTAGAAGATTTACTTGCTCGAACGATGGAATGAGGCAACACAAAAAATAAGCTATTAATGAATTATCAAACGTTTCAACCTCATCCAGATTTGGAATCTTTGGTTAAATGTTATTGGACTTTAGAAGTTCCCGCTGAAGATGATTCCCAAAGACAACGGATCATACCAGACGGTTGTATTGAAATGGCTTTTATTCTTGGCGACGATATAAAGCGGTATATTTCGGAAGATGAGTTTATTCTACAACCTAGAGCCATGGTCCTTGGCCAAACAATTGAGCCTTTTTATATCGAACCGGTAGGGTATGTAAACACATTTGCCGTAAGTTTTTACCCATATGGTTTTGCAAATTTTATTACACAACCCATTAAAAATTTAGTAAACAAGGAAACATCGATAGCTCTTCTGTTTGGAGAAATTTCCGCCACAGAATTGGAACGAAAAATTTTGCAGGCGGCCAACACCATGGAACGAATAGAATTTATTGAGGAATTTCTCTTTGAAAAGTTAAATGGTAAAACAACGATTGATAAAGTTGTAAAAACTACAATTGACACACTTTTATCAACAAATGGAAGTGCACCAATTAACAAAATCCTCAAACAAGACTTGTCCAAAAGAAGGCAGCTTGAGAGAAAATTTGTAAAGCAAATTGGCCTTAGCCCAAAACAATTAGGTAAAGTCATCCGATTACAAACAGCCCTAAAAATGTTGCTGAATGAAGAGGCGGAAAACTTGACTAGCATTGCTTATGAAAGTGAATATTATGACCAAGCTCATTTTATTAAAGACTTTAAGGAGTTTACAGGAATCAGCCCAAGGGAGTTTTTAGGGAATAAAAACATGGCTCTTTCTTCCCTTTTCTACAAATAGTTTGATCATGTCGCATTTTTACAATTTTATACCTTGCACGACGTGTATTCTCAATCTTAAAAGAGGTATATTGATATGCAAAGTTTTGTTTCTATTTTTGAAATTCCAGCAACAGAAATTTCACGCGCAGTGGATTTTTATCAAGCAATTTTGGATATTAAAATTGAGAAATTGGATTTTCCAGGAATGCAAATGGGATTATTCCCCAGTGATGAGCAAATGACTTTTGGAACCATAATGCAAGGAGAGGATTACAAGCCTTCGATCGATGGTGTAACCATCTATCTTAACGGCGGAGATGATCTTCAGATCATTCTAGATAAGGTCGAAAAGGAAGGTGGAAAAATCATTGTTCCCAAAACACTCCACGCTGATGAAAGTGGATATTTCGCCATGTTTATTGATACGGAAGGGAATAAAATTGGTTTACATTCACCAAATTGATTCAACGCCTGCCGGGTCAGCCGATCTTCTACCCGGTGACCAACGAGCGGTACGCCGAAGAAATCACCCGCAAGTGGAATGTGCCCAGCTCGGGGAAGGGATACATCACCCGCTTTGAAGTGAAAAAGGCATTCGCCGACCGCTACAAAATCCAAACGGTTGGCGCCAGACATCATACCGAGTGGTGGATCCCGGCCGAAGACCTCGATGAACTCAACAACAATATTATTGGAGTAATCGAGGTGGTGTCAGAATTTGGCGCGGACCAATAATCTTGTATGTTAAAGAGAAAGATGGTCCGAGGGCAATTTAACCCATCCACATTTGTAGGGGCTTGGCTTGTAGGGGCTTGGCTAGCCAAGCCCTTACACAAAGACTTTGGTTTCACCCTAGCCACCTGTCCACAGCCTGAACGCGACAAGGACGGTCAGCATGATGGAGTGGTGCAAACTGTGGCCTCTTTGCGACGGCGTCTTGAAGAGTGGGCTGACGGTACCAAGCGGCGGAGGTCGCTTGACTGTTCACACGATATCTTCACTTAAAGTCTATGTCACCTGTGGAACTAAAAACCCTGTTGAACAACGATAAACAATACAAAGAAATCTGGCTTGATAACCCATCTGGCCAAAGGATTTGTGCACTCATTAATGGGGAGGTCGGATGGCTCATGTACCTTATTTCGGCCATCTGGACCTAAAAGTCGCTTGACGAGATTCCTCGCTCCGCTCGGAATGACAGGCACAATGGGTGCTCATCGGCCGGTTAACATGGACAAAAACTTCCTGCCCCCCAGCCTGCTTGACCAGCTTAGTGAGCCGCTCTTTCGCTTTTGTCATCTCTTGACGTTGAATACCCTAGATCAATATGATAAAAAATGCGAAACTGACAAAAATGAGTGTGGAAAAAAACCAGTCGTTCATCTGCGTTTGCTCCAAATTCAAAAAACGATCCTCGTAAGTCTTTACGACATTTCTAATCTAAAAGTTTTGCCCTAAGATTTGGTCAGGTCTACAATGAACAAGATGCCTAAAGTTGATTCCATTTGGATTGCCGCCGAACATTGGGTGCCGGGCGAGTGGAAAATAGACAATGACAACACAGATGTGATTGTCACCTTGAACGATAAAACCCGCTGGGCAGCCTCGTTTTTTACCTATGCGAACATCTCGACCCTGGTCGAGAAAAACCAGCAAACGGGCGAATGTCTCTCGGGAAAATATTTCTGGGCCAGCGATATGATCCTGGTCGATGAAGTCAGCCGGGCCCGCATCGAAGAAACGATTCAACACCTGCTTTTAATCGGTGAGTTTGCCCAAATTTTCCGCCCGGCCGATGACCACCTCTACCGCAAGCAAAATCAACAGCGCGAGCTGCAAACCCTCCTCGACGTGGCGGCCGCAGCCAGCAGCTCGCTCGACTTAAACGAGATGCTGACCACAACGCTCGATCGCCTGGTTGACCTGGTCGATGCCTCGCGCGCGGGAGTCATGATCGTGAACCAGAGCGAACTAGAGCCCCTGATGCTGCGGCCGGAGCGACCTATCTCCCCGGAAGATATGGCTGAGCTGCTGCAGGCCAGCCAGGCGGTGGTCGACAGCGGCCGACCGCTGATCGTCAACCCGGACAAAGATAGAGGGTATCTCGAACCGGGAGCGTTTATACCGCTGCGGCTGCGGGACCGGGTTCTGGGGCTGCTGGGCATTATCGGTCCGGAAGGGACCCGGTTTGACCCCGACCAGGTGGCCCTTTTCCAATCAATTGCCGATCAGCTGGCCGTGGCCGTCGAAAACGCCCGCCTTTACGAACAGGCGGAAGAAGCGGCCGCGGCCGCCGAGCGCAATCGGCTGGCGAGCGAACTGCACGACGCCGTCACCCAAACCCTTTTTTCAGCCAGCCTGATCGCCGATGTCCTTCCCCGCATTTGGGAAAAAGACGCGGCGCAGGGGCAAAAAAAGCTGGCCGAACTGCGGGAATTAACCCAGGGGGCGCTGGCCGAGATGCGCACCCTGCTGCTGGAGCTGCGGCCGGCGGCGCTGACGGAGTCGAACCTCGGTAACCTTATGCAGCAGCTGATCCAGGGGCTAAGCGGCCGGTCGCGTTTGCCCATTTCGCTGACGATCGAGGGAGAACGGCCGCTGCCGCCCGAAACCCAGATCGCCCTCTATCGCATTGTCCAGGAAGCGCTGCACAACGTCATCAAACATGCCGCCGCCAGCCAGGTCATGGTAAAATTGACCTTCTCACCCCAGGCGGTCGATCTCGCCGTTCGGGATGACGGCCGGGGCTTTGAAACCATCTCTCCCCACTCGCTGGGAATCGGCATTATGCAGGAAAGGGCGGAAAAAATTGGCGCAAACATAACCATTTCCAGCCAGATCGGTGATGGGACAACCGTTACTGTACACTGTCCTCTCCCCAACAACATGAAAAACAATGGATGACAAAAATCTGATCCGGGTCATGATTGTCGACGACCACGCCGTCGTTCGCAGCGGTCTGGCCGCCTTTCTAACCGTTTTTGATGATCTTAAACTGGTTCAGGAGGCAGGCAGCGGCCGCGAAGCGGTCGAAAAGTGTCAACAGATCGAGGTTGACGTGGTTCTCATGGATCTCATGATGCCTGACATGGATGGCGCTGAAGCCACAAAGATCATCCGGTCAAAAACCCCCAATACCCAAATCCTCGTCCTCACCAGCTTTAAACAGGAAGAACTGGTGCACAAAGCCCTACAGGCCGGGGCGATCGGCTACCTGCTCAAAAATGTGAGCGCCGATGAGCTGGCCCAGGCGATACGGGCCGCGCACGCCGGCCGGCCTACCCTGGCTCCAGAGGCCGCGGCCGCCCTCATTCACGCCGCCACCAAACCGTCAGAGCCCCACTTCGATCTGACCCCGCGCGAGTTGGAGGTGCTCTCGCTGCTGGTGCAGGGCCTCAATAATCCGGCCATTGCCAAACAGCTGGTCATCAGCCGTTCAACGGTCAAGTTTCACGTCAGCAGCATCCTTTCCAAACTGGAGGCTGCCAGCCGCACGGAAGCCGTGGCCCTGGCGGTGCAGCACAACCTCGTCCCCTGAAATACTGGCCACCTGACCAGGTCCAATTCTCGCCACATGACTGTCCCCTCCAGGGAATATTTACTCTACAATTAAGGCAACAATTCAGGTTATCGGCTCAGGTTACACTATTCAGCGGTGGTTGAGCTTGTCGAAGCACTGAACATCCTCAGGCCCAGGCCCTTGTCATCCTGAGCCCTTCGACTTCGCTCAGGACAGGCTTAGCGAAGGATCCCGCCAACTGACATGAAGGCGAAGGTGGCCAAGAATGGACAAAATTTGACCTTCAATAACTGGAGCTTGATGAGATTCTTCACTCCGCTGCGCTTCGTTCAGAATGACAGGTGGTTCACTGCAGATGATCCATCGCAGCTTAGTAAGAAATTACCAAATTAATCATTTAATTCTCATCAATAGGAGGATGAAAAATTCTCTACATGTCAACGCCATGAGAGATATCGTCCGTCAATAACCCTTAAGATTGAGCTATTGGCAAGAATCCGTAAAAAATGAGCCGATCTGCGAAAATCTGCGTAATCTGCGGACTTCCGATTCATACTTTCGGACTCTGCAGACAACATCAAAAGGAAAAATATCATGGAGCGAATCATTGTCTATACCGCAGCTGGATTAATTGCCCTTCACGGTGTGATCCATCTGCTGGGGTTTGCCGCTTACTGGCCGCTGGCCGAAATCGCGGAGCTGCCCTACAAAACTTCCCTGTTTAACGGCCGCTGGGAGCTTGGCGAAAGCGGCATGCGGTCGTTCAGCACCCTGTGGCTGATCGTGGCTGCCGGTCTGGTCGGATCGGCCGCGGGCCTGGCTCTAAAACAGGCGTGGTGGCTGCCGTTGATGAGCGCGGCCGTTTTACTTTCCCTGATAATTTGCGTCCTCGATTGGCAAAACGCCTGGCGCGGGGCGATCATCAGCCTAGTCGCCCTGATTCCCCTGCTGCTCGTCTGGGGCTTGCGCGTGCAGCCGCAGCCGTTTGCCGCCTATCCCGAAGCAGCGAAGCTGCAAACGACCGTTCCCCTGCCCGCCGATTTACCTGACCCGGTGGCCCGCTACTATCAAACCATTATCGGAGATGAAATACCGGTCGTTGATTCGGCCGTGATTTCCGCCCGCGGCACCACCCGCTTCGCCGGCGTTACGCTGCCGGCTCGACTGCGCTTTACCCACAACGCCGGTCAGGGTTACCGCCACTATATCGAAAGCACATTCTTTGGCTATCCCCTCCTCAAAGTGAACGAACATTTTCTCGAGGGCCAGGCCCGACTTCAACTTCCTGGAAACATTGTTGAAAACGAGCCCAAAGTCGACCAGGCCGCCAACCTCGCTTTGTGGGGCGAATCGATCTGGCTGCCCACCATCTGGATTACCGACCCGCGCGTCCGCTGGGAACCCATCAGCGAGCGTTCGGCCCGACTCATCATTCCGTTTGATGATAGTGAAGATACATTTACCGTGACCTTCGATCCTGAAACCGGGCTGCCAACCCGCCTGGAGGCGATGCGCTACCGGGATGCCGCGGATGTTTCCAAGATTCTCTGGCAGCTGGACATTCTGGCCTGGGATGATTACAACGGCCTACGGATCCCCTCTCGCTCGTCAGCAACCTGGGCCGATGAGGGCACCCCCTGGCTCATGATGGAGATCGAACAGGTGGTGTACAATGCCGATGTGACAGAGTACGTTCGCGATGTGGGGCCCTAAAGCGGCTGTCACCCAATTAAAATTATAGGAAAGCGTCGAGCAGCCGGATTATGGCCGGCTGCTCTGCGAATACATTTTATCTTCTTGACGCACGGACGCAGCCCGGACATCAGCAGCAAATTTAGCGCGGAGATACGGCAATTCTGATCTAGCTGCGCTGGCATCTGCTGCTACCGCTCTGGCTCCGCTTGTTCAGAAACCAAACGCCGCGCCTCCTGCCGGTCAACGATCTGACTCAGCCCCACCTTGAGCCCCCTCAGGGATTTATGAGAAAAGAGGAATGCTTCATGTGCTATAATGAGTTTACTTTACGAGTGAAAGGGATCTGCACAAAAGAAGATTATCCTCATCAAAATATGCTGAAGTTTTAATAAATGGAGTGTCTATGTTTGTCGATAGTGATTTAGAACAAAGAATCAAGCGTATCGAATGTAGGCTTGAGCCAAAGGCTGAAGATCAAGTTATCTCTGATGTAAATTGGATACATTTAAACGATCGGATGACACATTTTAATATTCCGGGGGTATCGGTAGCGGTGATTAATGGTTGTGAGGTGGATTGGGCAAAGGGTTACGGTTGGCTAGAAAACGACGGCAAAAATGAAGTCACACCAGCTTCAATCTTTCACGCATGCTCCATGAGCAAATTTGTAACTGCAATGGCAGTGCTCAAATTAGTTACCGATAAAGTAATTGACCTGGATGAACCCGTAAACGAAAAATTGTCAGTCTGGAAAATAACCCAGAATGAGTTTACCTATAATAATCCGGTCACGCTTCGACATCTCTTGAGCCACCATGCGGGTATTATTGATCCTGAAAACAGCTTTGGTATTTATCTTTCTGACCAGCCGTTACCCAGTTTGCTGCAAATTCTGCAGGGAAGCACCCAATATAATCCGAAGCCAGTGCAGGTGTCATATAAACCAGCGAGTAAATTTGAGTATTCGGATGCGGGATTTTGTGTTATAGAGCAGCTCTTGATAGAGATCACAGGCAAGTCTTTTGACAATTTGCTACAAGAATTGATTTTCGAACCTTTAGGCATGAAAAATAGTTTTTTCAAACATGCTTTTGAATTTGTCGATACAGACCATATTGCTGTTGGGCATGACAAACGCGGTCAGGTAGTAGAAGGCAGAAGAGCAACATATCCATATCTCGCAGCTGCCGGGCTGTGGTCCACCCCTACCGACTTGGGATTATTGATTATTGAGTTGCACCGCATACTAAGCGGGAGTGGCAAGACGCGGATTTCTAAAAACCTTGCTAAAGAGCTTCTAACCGGACAAGAATGTACGGAATGGGCCGGGTTAGGTGTCTTCTTGGGAGGCAAAGGAACAAGAACACGCATGAATTCTTTGGGCTGGGGGATTGGATTCCAATGTATGCTGGCAGCTTACCCGTATCAAGGTTCTGGCGTTGTTGTAATGACTAACTCTGAACCGGGATTTCCGCAAGATAAAGCATTGACAGGTGAATTTGTCCAAAGTGTAGAACGAGAATACAGATGGGAAACATTCTAACTCATTTGAGGGCTGCTCGAACAGCATCAAAAACAGCCTCATCAATCTCCTGGGCCACCATGCGACTCGGGCACAAATGGAGGGCGATCATGACCGGCGTATTTTGCACCAGGCCAGCACTACCTGGTTTGTCGTGGCTCCGGTTTCCTCAGCAACGCCGTTCAAAACGGCGAGCTTTCGCTGCTTGAGGTCATTCTTGTAATCGTCTGGCTGGTAATTGTCAGGGATAGTAGAACAACGATTGGAAATTACATCTTAGGGGCAAACCTAAATGAATTATTGTTTAGCCTTTCACAAAATAAAGCATGTATCCATCATTATTGCCTTTGTGTTTCTATTTTCCATCTCAGCCTGCAAACAACAAGGACAAAATATTTCTGATTTGGTGTCAGAAAGCAGCTGGACCATTTCAGATATCATTTCAACTTCTGAAACCCCTCCTCCAACCGCTCTCATTGACAGAGAGGTCACGTTTACAAAAGGTGGCCTTGAGATAAGCGGGCCTTGCAATCAGATAGGTGGATTTTTTGCAGTCGATGAAACCGGCCAAATCATAAGGTCAGAAGTTCACATGACCCTTATTGATTGCCAATCGCTAGACGACCATGAGGCGGTTCTGCTACAGTACTTTAGAGAGTCTAATCAGCTAATAGTTGATGATGGAACGATGATCATGAAAGGTTCACAGGGAGAAGTACATTTTGCTCAAAGCACCAATGGATAAAAAAGCAAACCCCCGTCATGCCGAGCGAAGCGAGGAATCTCGTCAAGTTGCCTTCGGGCCTAGATGGCCGAAATTGGAAGCCCTTCGCTTCTAGCAAAGGCTACCTTCACCGGAACAGGAGAATATGAGATTTCAAACAACTGGCGATTTTCCCGCCAACCAAAAAGAAAAAAGCGGCTGGAAATTGGAATTTTCTGACGACTTTGAGCAAACCACTCTTGACACCAGGAACTGGCTCCCCTACTACCTGCCGCAGTGGAGCAGCCGGGCCAACACAGAAGCACGGTACACCTTTCAAAACGGCCGTCTGCAGCTGCACATCGAAGAAGACCAGCAGCCCTGGAGCCGGGAGTATAACGGTGAGATTCGCGTGTCCAACCTGCAAACCGGTTGCTTTTCTGGTCCCTTGGGCAGCCAGGCCGGGCAGCACTCCTTTCGCAGTGACCTCGTCGTTCGAGAAGTACAGCCGGCCGTCCGGTTGTTTACCCCTACTTACGGGTTTATCGAAGTGAGGTTAAAGGCGGTCCCGCTACCTGGTTACCTAAGCGCCCTGTGGATGATCGGTTTTGAAGATGATCCGGCACACTCAGCTGAAATCTGCATCTGCGAAATCAAGGGAGAAAACGTCGGTTCGCAAACGTCGCGGATCGGTTACGGGGTCCATCCTTTTAACGACCCCCACATCCAGGATGAATTTTACGAGGATTTATTTGACATTGACGCCTCGTATTTCCACGTTTATGCTGTCGACTGGATGCCCGATCGGATTGATTTTTTTATCGACAACCAGAAGGTCAAAACCATCACCCAAACCCTCAACTATCCGATGCAGCTGATGCTCAATCTGTATGAGATACCCGATGCCCTGACCACCGCCTCCCGCGAAACCCCGTTCCCCAAAACGATGGAGGTTGATTACGTGCGGGGCTATCAAAAGATCACCTGATTCCGGAGGCAAAATCTGTGCGCGACAAACGGTTCATCGCCGCCCACCGAGGCGGCCCCCTCAGCAAAGAGAATCACTATCTGCTGGCGGCCTGGGCGGCCGACTGCGCCGAGCGCGTCCTGCCTCTCTTTGAAGATCACAGCACAGATAACCGGCCGCGCCACGCCGTTGCCGTCAGCCGTCAGTGGGCCAGAGGGGAAATTCCGGTTGGTCAGGCGCAAAAAGCATCCTTGGCCGCCCATGCAGCCGCGCGTGAAGCCAAAAATCCAGCCGCTGCAGCGGCCGCCCGCTCGGCCGGTCACGCCGTGGCCACCGCCCATTTTGCAGATCATTCTCTGGGAGCGGCAATCTACGCCCTGCAGGCGGCTGAAGCAGCGGGAAAATCTCTAAGCGATGAATATACCTGGCTGATCGACAAGGTGCCCAAATCGGTTCGAGAATTGGTCATTTCAGCCATCGGACGCCAGTATCCCAAAATTGTGGCCAGGATATAATTAGAAAGCAGCCAAAATAACGCCCTTCCTTGAACAAATTGTCCTAAAATCACCGTATGAATATCGCTGATCCCCTTATTCGCACCAAGCTGCGCCTGCCCTTCGTCCGGCCGGAACTGCTGACCCGGCCGCGCCTCCAAAAACAAATTGAGCGAGGGCTGCGCGGCCCGCTGACACTGGTCACCGCCCCGGCCGGTTTTGGCAAAACCACGCTGGTTGCCAGCTGTCTCCAGCAATCAAACATCGCCAATCGGGTCTCCTGGGTTTCTCTCGACAAAAACGACAACCAAAGCAGACGGTTTTTGAGATATTTAATCGCGGCCCTGCAAACGGCTGATTCAAATATTGGAAAAGAGGCGTCGCAGCTCATGACCGCGTCCTTGCCAGTCCGCCCTGAGGCGGTGCTGAGCCTGCTGCTCAACGACCTGGATGCCGCAGACCAGCGCCAAATCCTGGTGCTGGATGATTACCAATTTATAACCGATCGGGTGATCCATGACGGGGTGGAATTTTTGCTCGAACATCGCCCGCAAACATTTCACCTCCTAATCATCAGCCGCTCCGATCCACCCCTGCCCATCGGCCGACTGCGGGCGCGCGGCCAGCTGGTCGAAGTCCGTGCAGCCGACCTCAGCTTCACAAAGCATGAGTCCTCGCACTTCCTCAACGATGTCATGGGGCTTCAACTTGACAGTCAATCGGTGGCCACGCTTGCTGAGCGGACCGAGGGATGGGTCACCGGCCTGCAGCTGGCTGCACTCTCCATACGCGATCATGATAATGCACGTGAGTTTATCGAGGGCTTTTCCGGCACGTATCGCCACATTCTCGATTACCTGCTGGAAGAGGTGCTGGCTCGCGAGCCGGAAGAAGTCCGAGCCTTTTTGCAGCAGACGTCGATTCTGACCCGGCTCCATGGGGGGCTTTGCGACGCGGTGACCGGCACCGCAAACAGGCGAGATATGCTTGAACAGCTAGAAAGAAGCAACCTCTTTGTGGTGCCCCTGGATGATGAACGGCGCTGGTATCGCTATCATCACCTGTTTGCCGACCTGCTGCAGGCCCGTCTGCGCCGGTCAGCAGATAACCACGTCGCACAGCTGTTCACCCGGGCGGCCGAGTGGTGCGAAAACAATGGCCAGGTCACTGAGGCGGTAAGTTACGCGCTGGCTGCCCATAATTTTGACCGGGCCGCCGCTCTGATTGAAAGACAGTGGGGTCCGGCCATCAGTGAAGGGGAAGTTGAAACCGTATGGTCCTGGCTCAAAGCCGTGCCGGAGGAGATCATCCGGCACAGCATCTCCCTTAGCACCGCCTGCAGCTGGGTGCTGTGGCTCCGGGGGCAGATCGAACTGATCGAGGTGCATCTCGTCAATGCTGAAAGGGCGATGAGCAGCACCAGTGAGGATGGCAAGCTTGACGACGATCTACCCGCACAGCTGGCCGCGCTGCGCGCCCTCGTGGACCGCTATCACGGTGAGTTTGAGACCGCTGAAGCCGCAGCCAGGCGTGCTTTAAACCTGTTACCCAAGGATTTGCCATCACCAAACAGTGCCGAACTGCGCTCGCTGCTCTTTGCAACCCTCGCTTCAGTCTACGATGGATCAGGCGAGCTGGAAAAAGCGGTCAGCCACTACGCTGAAACGATTCGCTGGGGTCAACTCAGCAAAAACGCTGTCGGGGTGGCTGGTGCAACCTATCGGTTAAGCGGCATCCTGCGCCACCTGGGTCGCCTGCGAGATGCGGAGGCGGTCTGTCGCGATGCGCTGACCTACATGAAGGCCCAGGGCATGACCCGCCTGCCGGCGGTCGGCATTTTGCACCTGGCCTTGTGCGAGGTGTTGGTGGAGCAAAATAAGCTGGCGGCTGCGGAAGAACACCTGGCTCAGGGGGTCGAGCTGGGTAGGTGGAGCGGCCGTCTCGATGCGGTGCGGAATGCTGCTCCGTCACTCACTCGCCTGAGGTTGGCGCGTGGCGATGGACGCGGCGCGCTGAGGGCCATCTCCAAAGCACAGGCTGCTCTTGGCGAGCCGCCCAGTTCTCTGGCGCAGGCTGAGCTGCTGGCCCTCAAAGCGCGAATATTCACCTGGCAGGGAGACCCGATCAAAGCGGCTCGATGCGCGACGGAGGCGGTTGAGCTGTCCGCGTGGGACAAGGGGTTAACCGGTGAAACCGTAGCCCTGGCGGCCGTCAGGGTGCAGGCGGCTCAGTGCAAACCGGCCGAGGCGGTAGCCCTTCTCACGCAGTCGATTACCGCGGCCGAGCGCTCCGGCCGGTTCGGGGCGGCCATCGAGCTGTATCTCCTGCGCTGCCTGGCGCTGAACAAGCAGGGAAAGTCCCGCCTGGCAGAGGCCGATCTGGAGCGTGCCCTTATCCTGGCCGAGCCGCAGGGCTTTGTGCGCGTCTTTCTTGAAGAAGGGCGGCCGCTGCAGCAGCGGCTTGCTTCCTGGACTTTGCCTGTCGATGACAGCTCCATAAAAGCTTATGCCGCCCACCTGCTCTCCCAATTTGGGGTGACCAGCCCGATTGATCCGGCGGTCGAGCCGCTGAGCTCGCGTGAGTTAGAAGTGCTCCAGCTCATCGCTTTGGGAAAAACCAACCGGGAGATCGCCGGGCAGCTGGTGGTGTCCCCCGGCACTGTGAAAGCCCACACGTCCAATATTTATCGTAAATTGGACGTGGCCAACCGGACCGAAGCGGTGGCCCGCGCCCGGCAGCTTAATCTTTTAAATTAACCCAATGGCAGTCCCATAGATTCCCCGCAAATAAACCCCCAAATACCCCGTTTGGCAGATGCGGAAGCCCAGTCCAATTGCTACACTGTTTTTAGTTATAATTAAATAAGGAGGGCTGCCATGGCGGAGCAGTACGAAATAATAATCCGCGGCCGTTTGGATCGGCACTGGTCGAACTGGTTTGCAGGTCTGAAATTATACCACCTGGACGACAACAAAACCGTGCTTTCAGGCACGCTGCCCGATCAGGCAGCCCTTCATGGGGTGCTCGAACGCATTCGCGACCTCAACCTCAAGTTGATTTCAGTCACCATCTCCCGCAATATCAAGGAAAATCATGCGAGTTAATCATTACGGGAAGCGCATTTTCAAGAAGAAGCTCATTGGCCGCGATTCACCCATCATTGCTCAGAATGAGCAACGGAGCGCATCGAAGCGAAGAATCTCATCAAACACTCCCCTAATCCGCGCCTTCCGCAGCTAATTTCTTGTCATTCGCTCAAATATTCATTTGAGCAAGGAAAAACCTCATGCTCACTGCGGCTTACATTTTGTCATTTGTCTGCCTGTTGCTGAACGGACTTCTCTTGATTCGTCTCAATCCACCTTACAACTTCTATATCTTTGTCTTTCAAATACTTGTTGGGGGATTAGCACCCGTTCTGGTCCTTGTCGGCTTATCGGGTGCTGTTCTAGGATGGGTCTCCCTCGCCTGGATACCCGTTATCGCGGGCTGTTTGGGGGCGGCGATATCAGTCGTTTACATTTCGCTTGTTACCGCTCCGCAGCCGGGGTTTGAAGACGCCTTTGGAGAAAATTGGGAAAACAAAATTCCCCCATCTCTCGCATCTCACCTGCTTCAAAGACGCTGGCAGCTGTGGCTGCCACAGGGGCAGGAGCCGACCTTGGAACAGGACATCTCCTACTGGACAATCCCCAGCACCGATCGGGAGCTGTTGTGCGACATCTGGCAGCCGGCCGAGGGTGTCGAGCGCAGCGGTCTGGCGTTTATTTATTTGCACGGTGGAGCGTGGTATCTGGGTGAAAAGGATTTTTGCACCCGGCCGCTCTTCCGGCGGCTGGCCGACCAGGGACACGTGGTGATGGACGCTAATTACCGGCTGGGTCCTGAGGTCGATATTTACGGCATGATCGGTGACGTCAAGCGGGCTGTAGCCTGGATGAAGAAGAATGCCGGCCGCTACGGAGTTGACCTCGAACGCATCGTCCTCGGTGGCGGTTCGGCCGGGGGTCATCTGGCCCTGCTGGCCGCTTATACACCCGAAGAGTCCCGCTTAACCCCGCCAGAACTACACGGCCAAGATCTCACCGTCCGGGCGGTCGTTTCCCTTTACGGTCCAATTGACCTGCAGGTCTGCTACGACTATCTCGATCAGGAGCGAATGCTGACCATGCCCACCGTGGAAATCGGCCAGCCCGGCGCAGCCACGATGGAGAAAAATTTTGCCGATGCCGGGCGACTGGACATGCTGCTCGGTGGCCATCTACACGAGATTCCAGACGTGTATGCGCTCGCGTCCCCGATCACCCACGTCAGTGAGACCTCACCGCCCACACTGCTCATCCAGGGCGAGCCGGATTGCGTCAATCCGGCGGCCGCAGCCCGCGATTTGCACGGCAAGCTTGTCGAATATGGGGTACCGGCGGTCAACATCATCTACCCGTTGACCAATCATGGGTTTGATCTGGCCTTTCCCCAGATTTCACCCCCTGCCCAGTCGGCGTTTTACTATCTCGAACGTTTCCTGGCGCTTATGGTTTAAGCAAAAACGAATTACCGGCTCCGGCCGGTCTCTGACCGTGCCGGCAGGTGGCTCGGTGAGGGCTTAAGAAAACAGCCGCGGATGGCCCGGATTAGCCAGGGATGTCCCCTCTGATCTGCGAACCTTCGGTTTTGCACTCCGCGCTCTACGGTCACCTTTTTTCAAAAAATCTATAAGAAAAATCGTCCGCAGATTACACAGATTTTCGCAGATTACAGTGAAAATCTGCGGCCATCTGCGAACCTCTGGTTCACCCCTACGGGGTCTGTGGACAAATTATTTTTGAATAATTTTTGTAAACCACTAAAGGAATAAACAGCCATGAAAAAAAGAAACTTCACGTTTCCATTATTGTTTGTTATCGCCATATTGGCGCTCGTTCTGCGGGTGTTTACCCGCCCCGCGACGGCCAGACAGGAGGTCTCTGAAAATAAACCCTTTGAGGCGTTGGATGCCTATACCGCCGAGCACCTGGCGCGCCTGAATATCCCTGGAGCCGCTCTGGTCATCGTCGAAGGGGATGAGATTGCCCACCTGCGCAGCTTTGGCCAGGCGCGGCCAAACGGCGAGGCTCCGACGCCTCAAACCCCCTTCCTTATTTGCTCGCTGACCAAGTCGATTACGGCCATGGCCACCATGCAGCTCGTCGAGGCCGGGCGGGTTGAGCTGGATGCTCCAGTACAGCGCTATTTGCCCTGGTTCCGGGTCGCCGATCCGCAGGCGTCCACCCAAATGACGGTGCGCCACCTGCTCAACCAAACCAGCGGCCTCCCCCAGACACCCGGATTGATCGGTCTGACCAACTTCGACAATCGCCCCAACGCCATGGAGCGCCAGGTGCGGGCGCTGTCGACGCTTGAACTCGCCCGGCCGGTTGGCAAAGAGTTCGAATACAGCAACCTGAATTACAACGTGCTGGGCTTAATCATCGAGGCGGCCAGTGGGGAATCATATGCGGATTACATCCAGCACCACGTTTTTGACCCTCTTGAAATGAGCCACAGCTATACGTCCAAGGCGGCGGCGCAGCAAAACGGGATGGCGATTGGTCATCGCCTGTGGTTCGGCTTCCCCGTCGCCGCCCCAAATCCGCCCCCTGTCCCGGGCTCGCTGGCGTCTGGTCAGCTTATTTCCAGTGCGGAAGATATGGGCCGCTACCTGATCGCCCATTTGAATGACGGCCGCTACCGGGACGTGCAAATCCTCTCCGGTTCGGGCATTGATGAGCTGCATCGCCCGGCGGTCGAAGCCAGAGCAATGGACATTTCGCTTGGACATCACGCCATGGGCTGGTTTGTTGAAGAACACGAGCAGACAACGATTCTGACCCACACCGGCACCGCGCCGGACTTTTATGCCTATATGGCGATCATACCGGAGCAGAAAAGGGGAATGGTTCTGCTCGTCAACGCCAACCACGTCATGATCGACAAAACGATCATGACCGAAGGCGCCACCAATATCGCCCGCCAGCTGGCCGGTCTGCCTCCCGTGCCGCTGCGCTCTGCGTCGGTTCCCTGGATACTGCGCGCCCTGCCCCTGGTTCCGCTTTTGCAGATTGCCGGTGTGGCCTTTACCCTGCGAATCCTCCGCCGCTGGCGGGGTGATCCAGGCAGGCGGCCCCGCGGTGCAAAATTATGGGGACTCCATATTGCCCTGCCCCTGCTGCCCAACCTGGTTCTGGCGGCCCTGCCCCTGGTTCTGCTTGGCAGCGGTTTTCTCAACTTCATGCGCCTCTTTATGCCCGATTTTACGTGGATCAGCCTGATCAGCGGCAGCTTCGCCCTCGTCTGGCTGGTCGTGCGTCCCTGGCTGGTTCTTTCCTCACCCAGACGGCCGGGCAAAGCTCGAGTTCCGGCAGGAAGGCTTGGTATGGAACGGTAATTTTGCCAATCAACTGCGCCTTTCTTTTCGACGGCCGTACCTGGGTGCGGCCGTTCTCTTTGTTAGAGAAATCACCATCAATCGACGGGGTGAGTAGGAGTCAACGGGTATCCCGTGTTATCCTATGCTGAGTTAAGTAGTTTTCAAAAAGAATTGTTAAAAAAAGCCACGGATTAACACGGATTTTCACAGATTTCTCCCTCTAATCTGCGAAAATCTGCGAACCTACGGTTCTGCGCTACGCGCTCTGCGGACACCTTCTTCAGAAAACTTTTTGTAACTTACCTAATACACTGTTACAAAAATATTCTAAACTTCTAATTTAGATATGCCTCTTTGCCGCAGCCGAATAGCCGCTATGAAAACCGAAACGCGATAAATCGCGTTAAAAACTATCCGGTTTTGGTCTCCATAGCCGATGGATTTATTCATCGGCCAAAATAGGCGGCATCAAGGTTAAAAGTAAAGAAAATATTTGTTACACAGCACTTAAGCCATACGAAAAAATAATGACTGAGGCCATCAAAACAGACAACCTGGGTAAACAATTTGGCGACGTCACGGCCGTTGATGATTTGTCATTGCGGGTCAGGCGCGGTGAAATTTACGCCTTCCTCGGCCTCAACGGCGCGGGCAAAACCACCACCATTCGCATGCTGCTGGGCATGATCAAACCCACAGTGGGTGAAGCCCACGTGCTGGGGACAAAAATTCGGCTCGGCCGCAAAAACCCGTGGCGGGCGGTTGGTTATCTGGTTGAAACCGCCAACGCCTACCCGGAGCTATCCGTTCGCGAGAACCTCGAAGCGGTCCGCCGCCTGCGCCCCGGCACTTCTCCGCAGGCGGTCGAGAGGGTCATCACCCAGCTGGGATTAGCTTCGTATGCCGACCGGCGGGCCGGCACCCTCTCCACCGGCAATGCCCAGCGGCTGGGGCTGGCCAAGGCGCTCATGCATCAGCCGGAACTGCTCATTTTAGACGAGCCGGTAAGCGGTCTGGACCCGGCCGGCATCGTCGAAATCCGGGAGCTGCTGCTCGATCTGGTGCGGAAACAGGGGGTCACGATCTTCATGTCGAGTCACATATTGGGAGAAGTGGCGCGGCTGGCTGATCGGATCGGCATCATTCATCAGGGCCGCCTGATTCAAGAGCTGGACGTAGCTGAACTTGAACGCAACAGACGACAATGGCTGGTTGTTCAAGCCCGCAACCGGGAAGCGGCTCACGGCGTACTGGTCGATAATGGTTACTCAGC
>JAAUYD010028915.1_pt1 | contig 19041 bp, 17 predicted proteins | sample 7278101 | NCBI WGS metagenome assembly JAAUYD01 (sample SAMN14350128, study PRJNA611818) | marine sediment metagenome | isolation source: surface marine sediment (0.6m) | place: French Polynesia: Moorea | collected 2018-08
CTCCCGGCGATCTGACTTTTTTAGGGAGAAGACCACATCGTCGGCAGTCATTTCGTAAGCGGCGTGGCTGGGGCCGCCATGGAACATGACCCCTTGCCGCAGCTTCACCGTCCATACCTGCCGGCCGTCGATCATTTCAAAATCGGGAATGGTTTCAGCCAAATCGGGTTCGATTTTGGGTGCATTGCCTGGCTGGTAACGCAAAATCCCGTTGAAGATCATGTCAGCTACCGCCCGGTCCTGGGAGCCTGCCGCGAAATGGGGGTCCAAGTTTCCCAATTCACTCACATGGACCCCAAACCGCAGTATTTTGGCGGTTGAAAGGGGAGTAGCATCTGCCATTACCGCCCCGGCCGCAAGGGTCAGGACAACGGGCAGACAAACGATGACAACAAGAAAGGGGGTCAGCGCTTTGGTCCTCATGATGCCCTCTCCACAACACAATGATGGCTGCAAAAGATTCAAACGCAGCCGCACCAATCCAATGGATCAGGAATGATTGGTGGCACGATCTAAACTTCGGTACTGGATCGCCTCACTGACATGATGCACCTGAATATCGTCAGCCGCGTCTAAATCGGCAATGGTTCGTGATATTTTCAGAATCCGATGGTAGGCCCTGGCCGACAACCCCAGTCGGTCGATGGCCATTTCCAAAACACTGCAAGCATCGGCACCCGTTCGGCAATGGCTGCGAATATGTCGGCTGGCCATCTGGGCGTTGCTGAATATCCGGGTACGCTTGAACCGTCGATTCTGAATCTGGCGTGCTGCCACGACACGTTGCCGTATCGCCCTCGATGATTCCGACCGATCGCCGCCGGCCATCAAATCCTTCTGGGGCACGGCAGGCACCTCCACATGGATATCGATACGATCCAGGAGCGGTCCGGATATTTTCGACCGGTAGCGATGAATCTGGTGAGCCGAGCAACGGCACGCATGCTGCGAATCGGTCAGGTATCCGCAGGGACAGGGGTTCATGGCGGTGATCAGCATGAAATTGGACGGATAGGTCAATGTGGACGCCGCCCGCGAGATGGTTACCCGAAGGTCTTCAAGCGGCTGGCGCAAGACCTCGAGAACATGTTTTTTGTATTCAGGCAATTCGTCCAGAAAAAGCACCCCATTGTTTGCCAGGCTCACCTCTCCGGGCCTGGGGACATGACCGCCGCCAATCAGCCCCGCATCCGAAACGGTATGGTGGGGGGCACGAAATGGGCGCTGCAGCACCAGGGGCTGTTCCCGGTCAAGCATGCCAACAACGCTGAATATCTTAGTTGTCTCGATGGCCTCTTCGAAGGTCATGGGAGGCAAGATCGTGGCAATCCGCCGAGCGAGCATGGTTTTTCCCGATCCGGGCGGGCCCACCATGATCACATTGTGTCCACCAGCTGCAGCGATCTCCAAGGCACGCTTGGCATGCTCTTGCCCCATGACTTCGGCAAAATCCGTCTCAAAGGCGTTCGCCGTGTCAAACATGGCGTTCAGATCAGTTCTTTGTGGTAAAATGGACGCAAAACCACGCAAAAAATCAACCACCTGCCCCAGCGTGCGCGCCGGGTAAACACTGAGATGGGAGACCACCGAGGCTTCTTTGCCATTGTCCTCAGGGACGATGATCCCCCTGTATCCGGCTTTGCGCGCAGCAATGGCCATAGGCAAGGAGCCGTTGACCGGTTTAATGCGACCATCCAATGACAGCTCGCCAAGGAAAAGATAGCCGGCGATGGCTGCTTCGGGCAGGATACCGGTGGCCGCCAGGATTCCCAGCGCCATGGGCAGATCGAACCCCGTACCCGCTTTTTTGATGTTGGCCGGTGCCAGGTTGACGGTAATCCGGTCTGCCGGAAAGGCGTAACCGGAGTTGCTGATGGCAGACTTGACCCGTTCCCGGCTTTCCTTGACCGCCGCTTCCGGGAGACCAACTGTCGTGAAGGTCGGCAGTCCCTGGGAAATATCAACTTCCACTTCAACCAGATAGGCGTCAATACCGATGACGGCACTGCTCAAGACTCTGGCCAGCAAAGCCCACCTCCCCAAGAAATAACTGACAACTTCGTGTGAAACTTGCGAAGTAATTTGTATATCAAGCCCATCGGCCGAGAACAATGGTTTTATAGGGAAAATCAAATCAACAGCCACGGCATTTAATGGTTGTCAAAAGAAAACCGTATGATTAGAATTGCCAGTATGAAAAGATTCGCCGCTTCGAGCAATCCATCGGTTTCCGGAATGATCCCGAAGCGGATTAAAAATAGCCTTTCGGGAGCGACACCGGTTTTGATCAAGCTGCCGTAAGTCTCGGATAATACAACAATGAAGCACAACCAGCACACTATCGGTACATCCGTCACCTGTTCCGGTGTCGGTGTCCATTCAGGCAGAACCGTCACGCTCACCATTAAACCCGCACCGGTAAATCAGGGCATCCGTTTTGTCCGCACCGACCTTCCCGGACACCCTGGTGTCTCTGCGCATTTTAACAACGTCGTTGACACCAGCCTGGCCACGGTGATCGGTGCTGAAGGGTGCATCGTTTCAACCATTGAACACCTGATGGCCGGCTTCACTGGCATGTCCATCGATAATGCCACCGTCGAATTGGACGCATATGAATTACCCATCATGGACGGCAGCGCCGGTCCATTTACCAAGCTGATCAAGTCCGGTGGAACCCGTGCCCAGGAAGGCAGCAAGTGCTACTTTAAAGTCAACCAGCCCATCAGCCTTTCCGAGAACGGTAAATCGGTTACCATTTATCCAGCCGATGAGTTTAGAATTACTTGCACCATTGCCTACGATCATCCACTGATTGGAACTCAGACCTGCGATGTCATCATTAGCCGCGAGACATTCGAAGAAGAAATTTCCTCGGCGCGGACATTCGGTTTTCTGCATGAAGTGGAGTTGATGAAACGCTACGGCCTGGCTCGGGGAGGTTCACTGGACAACGCCGTGGTCATCGACGGAGAAAAGGTCCTGAACAACGGCGGCCTTCGTTATCCAGATGAATTCGTTCGCCATAAAGCCTTGGACTGTATTGGTGATTTTTCCCTTATCGGCATGCCCATCATGGGTCATATCGTTACGCATAAATCCGGCCATGCCTTCAACCACGCCTTCCTGGAGAAGTTTTTCAGTGAAAAAAGTTCGTGGGATACCTGTACGCTGACCGCGGATCCGACCTAGATCCAAACCACGGCTGCGCTGCGAACACAAAACAACTTGCCATTTCCTAATCGTTCCGGTATGTTGCTTTCTTATTGGTTTGTTGCCTCGAAAACCATCTTCAATGGTGTAGTGGGCACCGATCGAGCCGGAACAAGTGTCTACCTGCAACTGAACACGGATATGTCGATGACGGTTTGCGGGTAGCGCACTGCGCATTCGCCAACGTCCATCTAAAGATTGCTGATCGTTAACTTCCAAATCATTGCGACACCTTCATGAACCGATCCGTTCAGAAGACTGTAGGCTTTCTTGCGTTGGCGATCATTCTCCTCTCGCTGCACGGTCTGGCCATGGCCAGAGACGCAACGCTCACCAACATTATTGTCACCAACACCAGAGACGATCTGCTCGTGTATCTTTCGGTAGAGGGCGCATTTACCCCCAAAATGGAAGATGCCATCAAGAACGGCGTACCAGCGTCTTTTTCATTTTTTGTAAACTTATATCGTAACCGCGGCTTGTGGTTTGATAAAAAGCTGGCAGATATGACCATTACGCATACCATCAAATACAACAGCTTGAAAAAAGAGTATTCCGTGACACGAACGTGGGATGCCAACAGTCCGGTGGTGGTTCAGTCCTTTGATGCGGCCAAGACACTAATGACCGAAATCGACAGCCTCAAGGTCATCTCATTGGGAATGCTGGAAAAAGGCAAACAATACCAGATCCAGGCCAAAGCCAAACTCAGCCGTGTGACGCTGCCCTACTATCTGCATTATGTTCTCTTTTTTCTCTCTTTCTGGGATTTTGAGACCGACTGGTATACCATTGATTTTATATACTAAACGACTTTATTCGCTGCCCTTATGATTTACGGCAATCGCAGCCCCGCGCCAAAACCGACCCTTCCGGCAGACGAACGTAAGCGACGTAAACGGGAGGCGGTGATCAGTGTCGTAATCGTCGTCGTCGTCGCGGTGCTTACCCTTGTAGAACATCGGGTGATCACCTTCGGTGCCGACATCCCGGTGTCCAACACCATTTTGATGTTCATCCTGATCAACATCAACCTGCTGCTGCTCATTCTGCTGATCTTTCTGGTGTTTCGCAACTTGGTAAAGTTGCTTTATACGCGACGCAGAAAGGTCATGGGCGCCCGACTGCGAACCCGACTGGTGATTGCCTTCGTCGCGCTGTCGCTGCTGCCCACCATCATCTTGTTTTTCTTTTCGATCAATTTCATTACCAACAGCATCGAATTCTGGTTCACGGTTCCCGTGGAGCAGGCGCTGGAGAAATCCCTGATCGTGGGGCAGAAGTTCTATCGTGAAAATGAAATCCGCCACCGTTTTTTTCTGGAGCGCATCGCCTACCAGCTTCAGCGCAAGGAGATGGCCGCTGGCGATAAACTCAAAGAACTCACCCACTACATCCAGGTGGTTCAACGGGAATTCGACCTGGACGCAGTGGAAGTTTACTCAGCCAACTACAACCGGTTGACCTATGCCCTCGGAAAAGATCTGGAAAATGCGGCCATGGCGGCGGCACCACCCGGTGCCTTCGTCAGGGACGCCGGTGACAAGAGCGTTCGCACTATCACTGAAATGCTGGACAACGGCGAACTGCTGCGGACCATCGGAACGGTACCCTTCGGCGTCGCCCCCGAATCCGCTACCGCTCACATCGTTTTAAGCCTCTTCATTCCTCCGGACCTGTCGGACAATCTGGAATCGATCTCCCGGGGGTTCGATGAATACCAGCAGATCAAACTGTTAAAAAAACCCATTCAGATTACCTATTACATCACCCTGTCCATTGTTGCCCTCCTGGTGATATTCTGTGCCGTCTGGTTCGGCTTTTACCTGGCCAAAACCATCACCATTCCCATCATGGACCTGGCTGACGGCACCCGACGGGTGGCCGAGGGCGACCTCACTGTCACCATCGACAGCACCGCGGCGGACGATGAAATCGGCAGTCTGGTGGACGCGTTCAACAAAATGACCCGAGATCTGCGTTCCGGTCGTCAGCAGCTCGAGCTGTCCGCCCGAAAACTCACCGAACAAAACCTGGAAATCGAAGCCCGCAGGCAATACATGGAGATCGTTTTGAAAAATGTCTCTGCAGGGGTCATCACCCTGGATGCCGACGGCATCGTCACCACGTTCAATAAATCGGCAGAACGTATGCTCAATCTCGATTCTGAAGCGATTCTGGATACCCACTACCGGGAATTGCTGGTTTCCGAACACCTCAAATTCGCAGAAGATATCGTCGACCGGGTCACTTCGGTGAGGGAGCAGACGCTGGAAATACCCCTTAGGCTGACGGTGAACGGCCAGCCACGAACGTTTCTCGTCTATGTCAACGCGTTGAAGGACGAGCAACGGGGGCCCATGGGCATCGTTATGGTGTTCGATGACCTGACGGAACTGGAGAAGGCGCAACGCATGGCCGCTTGGCGTGAAGTGGCTCGGCGGATCGCTCATGAGGTCAAAAACCCGTTGACACCCATCGGTCTGTCGGCCCAGCGGCTGAAGCGGCGCTATTCGGAACGCATTAATGAACCGGTCTTCGATGAATGTACCCGCATGATCATTGATCATGTGGAACTGATCCGCAATCTGGTCAATGAATTTTCCACCTTTGCGCGATTTCCCACAGCCAATCCCAAGCCATGTGAGCTCTTGCCAATCATTGAAGAGACGGTGTCGCTGTATCGTGAGGGACATCCCGAGATTACCTTCGACGTAAGTATCGGCGGAGACATGCCCCAGATGAATCTTGACCGCCAGCAGTTCAAACAAGCCATGATCAACTTAGTCGACAATGCCGTCGCCGCCGTCCGCAACCACGGCAGCATTACCATTACGGCGGCCTTCGATCCCATTTTGAAATTGGTGCGTCTGGAAGTGGCCGACGACGGTACTGGGATCGCCGATACCGACAAGATTAGGCTGTTCGAACCCAACTTTTCCACTAAGAAAGCCGGTATGGGATTGGGCTTGACCATTGTCAACTCCATTGTCACCGACCACAATGGTATGATACGGGTTCAGGATAATCTGCCCAAAGGCGCCAAATTCGTGATTGAACTGCCTGTGTGAGAAAGGAGACATCCATTGTTCCCCTCCATTCTGATCGTCGATGATGAGCCCTCGATTCTGCAATCCCTCAGTGGCCTGCTCACCGACGAGGGTTTCGAGGTCATAACGGCCAACAATGGCTACGAAGCCTTGAAAATAATCGATACCGAGACACCGGATTTAGTGCTTCTGGATATCTGGATGCCTGGCATCGACGGGATCGAAACCCTCAAGGAGATAAAGAAAAGCAGCGCCTCCCTGCCGGTGGTCATCATCACCGGGCACGGCAATGTCGAAACTGCCGTGAAAGCCACCAAACTGGGCGCTTATGACCTCATTGAAAAGCCCTTGAGCATTGACAAGGTCATCGTGACCATCAACAACGCCCTCAACTTCAGGCGACTGGAGGAAGAGAACCGATATCTGAGAAAAAAGACGATTCAAAAACATTCCATCAGCGGCAACAGCAAGCCCGTTCAGGCATTGAACATGCAGATCGCCACGGTGGCCCCCACCGAATCCTGGGTACTGATCAAAGGTGAAAACGGCACCGGCAAAGAGCTGGTGGCCCGGACCATTCACCAATTGAGCCCCCGGGCAGAAGCCCCCATGATCGATGTCAACTGTGCTGCCATACCTGAAACCCTGATCGAAAGCGAACTGTTCGGACATGAAAAAGGCGCCGTCCCCGGCACCAACACCAAAAAAAGAGGTAAGTTCGAGTTGGCCAATGCCGGAACCATTTTTTTAGACGAAATCGGTGATATGAGCCTGGTCACCCAAGCCAAGATTCTGCGCGTCCTGGACGAAAAGAAATTCGAGCGTGTGGGGGGCGGACGGATGCTGACAACGGATGTCCGTGTGATTGCCGCAACCAACAAGGATCTGGAGGCGGAAATAGAGAACGGAACGTTCAGGGAAGATCTCTACTACCGGCTCAACGTCGTGCCCATTGAGGTGCCTCCGTTGAGGCAGCGGGCAGACGATATTCCCACCTTGATCGATATCTTTCTGGCGGAGGCCGCCGCCAGCAATCGCGAAAAACGCAAGACCATCGATGACAACGCCATGCAGGTTCTGATTAACTATACCTGGCCGGGCAATGTCCGCGAGCTGAAAAACCTCATCGAAAGATTGGCCATCATGGTACAAAAAGAGGTGATCGGCATCAAGGATCTGCCCGCCAACCTGTCAGATCCGAAAGCTGCCCCTGGAGAACTCTTTTCAATCGGAGACCTGGATCAAGCCCGCAGTGCGTTTGAAAGCGCTTTCATCCGCAAAAAATTGAAGGCCAATGATAACGACGTGAAAAAGACGGCCAAAGCCATTGGTGTCAGTGAGAAGTATATCAAGACACTGATCAAGGAGAGCGGGGATTGAGAGTGATCAGCGGCACCTTGAAAGGTCGGCGATTGGTAGCGCCCGATGGCAGCGCCACCCGGCCGACGGCCGATCGGATCAAAGAGTCCGTATTCAATATCTTGGCTGGTTGCCTGGTCGACAAGCAGGTGTTGGATCTGTATGCCGGAACCGGTGCCCTGGGTATTGAAGCATTGAGCCGCGGCGCGGCATCCGCGGTGTTCATCGATCAGGCCCAAACCGCGCTGACGGCGCTCCGCCGCAACCTCGTAGCGCTCAAACTGGAGGGGCGCGCCCGCATCATCCGCTGGAATATCCTCAGCAACCTCAACTGCCTGACGGCGTCAACTCAGCAGATCGATCTGGTCTTCATGGATCCGCCGTATGAAGTCAATGCCGTTGGACCCACGTTGACCGGCCTGGTGTCATGCGGGGTGATGGCACCCGGCGCCTTGATCGTGGTTGAACACAGTGTTCGAGAGGTCATCAGACCGCCCATTGACAGGGTGCGGCTGGCGGACCAGCGGCGATTCGGGAAAACCCTTGTTTCGTTCATGGAGGCCATGCTATAGACGGTTTCCGGCAGATATACGGTCCTTTTCGACAGCTGATGTTGCCTTCAACCGCCGGGAGTTCTCATGCAACGTATCGCGATCTACCCCGGGTCCTTCGATCCGGTAACCAACGGCCACATCGATATCGCCGAGCGCGGGCTGAAACTGTTCGATCGGATCATCATCGCCATCTTGCACAATCCGGGCAAACAATCGTTGTTCAGTGTCGAAGAACGGCTTGAAATGCTGAACGAGTCCATACCCGACACCGCCAACATCGAGTTTGACACCTTTGACGGTTTGTTGGTCGATTACGCCAGAAAGCGCAAGGCCATTGCGGTGCTGAGAGGGATGCGGGCGGTATCCGACTTTGAGTATGAATTCCAGCTGGCACTGATGAACAGAAAGCTCAACCGGGACATAGAAACGGTATTTCTGATGACCGGTCTGCGGTGGATTTTCACCAGTTCATCAATCATCAAGGAAGCCGCTCGATTTGGCGGTGACGTCTCGGATATGGTGCCGCCGGGCGTCAATCAGCGGATCAAGGCCAAGTTCGGTAGTTAGCCATGGACCTGTGGCAGCTCCAGATTTTCTGTAAAGTGGTGGATCTGAAAAGCTTCTCCCGGGCCGGTCGCGCGGTTCATTTGTCCCAACCCACCGTCTCCAGCCACATCAAAGACCTTGAAAGTCATTTTGATTGCCGACTGATCGATCGCCTGGCCAAGGAGGCCCTGCCCACCAAAGCTGGAGGCCTGCTCTATCGCTACGCCAAACGGATGATCACCCTGCGCGATGAAACCGAAAGTGCCATGGCCGCATTTATGGGCCAAATCAAAGGCAACCTTCACATCGGCGGCAGCACCATCCCGGGCGCTTTTGTACTTCCGGAGATCATTGGCGCCTTTACTGCCGCTTATCCGCAAGTCAGAATCAGCCTGACCATCGGGGACACCCAGCAGATCATCGATAATATTTTATCAGGAGACCTTGAGTTGGGCGTCGTGGGTGCCCTCTCCAGCGATCCTGGCATTCGGCAGACCCATCTGGTGAAAGATTCTCTGTGCTTGGTGGTGCCAGCCGGTCACCGGTGGGCGCATAGAGAGCAAATCACCGTGAGACAACTGTTCACGGAGCCCTTTATTCTCCGGGAAGCCGGATCCGGGACACTAAAATCGATTCAGGCCAGTTTTTCGGAAGCAGGGCAGAGCATCGGTGATTTGGCAGTCGTGGCCCGTATCGGCAGCACTGAAGCGATCCGTCAAGCCGTCAGAAACCGCATGGGGGTAACCATCCTCTCAGCCATCGCCGTATCCGACGATGTCGCCGCGGGGCATCTGCACGCCCTGACTATCAATGGCCTGAATCTCGAGCGGGCCTTCTACCTCACCTACCACCGCCATCGGAGCCTGTCACCGTTGAGCCAGACGCTCATCGAATTTATCGACAACCATCTATCCCGATGATCCGGGCAATCGCTGACCGACTTTCATTTCTATGGGAAAAAGAGAGGCGGCGGTATTTACTCAGTGTCCGTCCATAAATAGGAAAATTTGGTCGAGATCAAGGCGCGCAATAAATTTTACCGCAGGCGCCCCGAAGGAAGTGCCCTTGGGGTACATATGGTTGATATTCCGAGGATAACCCTATCTTAATAAAATCGGGTTGAGCGCAACGCAGATATCGGGCAAATTGGCCATTTATGGATGGGCACTACTTAAGCGCCACCAGACGGCAGCCCGTGGCCTGAGAAGCAACGTGAAGCTCGGTAACTGAACCGTTCAAGGCAGCCATGGCAGCACATTTGGCTTTTTCAGGCGTATTGTTCTCCTCGCTGAGATGGGCCAGAATGACATGTGCCAGGCGGTCATGCCTCAACGCCTCCAGCAAAAATGCGGCATCGTCGTTGGAGAGGTGACCGCTGCGGCTGCGAATGCGCTGTTTCAAATGCCACGGATAGGGGCCGTCAATCAGCATCTGCGCATCGTGATTGGCTTCCAAAACGAGAATATCACAGGATGTCAGATGCGTTTTGACCACACTGGTGGCGATGCCCAAATCGGTGGCCACGCCCACTTTGGCGCGCTTGCCGGTAATCGTGAACCCGGCCGGATCTTGAGCATCGTGAGAAATGGAAAAGGGATGGACGGTTAGCCCGCCGATTGAGAAGGAATGCCCGCAGGAAAACGGATGTACGTCGGTCAGCCTGCCCAATTGATTCCCCAAAACCCGCCGGGTGCCATCATTGATGTAGACCGACAGCCCAAACCGTCGCGATAGCACACCGACCCCTTGAATATGATCGGTGTGCTCATGGGAAACCAGAATGGCGTCGAGGCTGCCTGGGTCCAGCCCATTGGCCGCCATGCGGCGTTGGATCTCCACCCCGGAAAGACCGGCATCGATCAAAACGGCGCTGCGGCCATCGGAGATGTAGGTGGCATTGCCCCGGCTGCCGCTGGCCAGCACGCATACGGAGAGGCGGCTGGATGTCGCCTGGTTCTCCGGTGTCGATTCATCGGCAGTGTTCATCATCATCGCCCCGTATGTCCAAAGCCACCGGAACTGCGGCCGGTATCATCGAGTTGCTGGACAATCTTGATCCGGGCCTGAAACACCTGTTGAACCACCATCTGAGCGATGCGATCACCTCGTTTGATCGTCACCGATGCGTGTCCCAGATTGATCAAAGCGATCTTGACCTCGCCTCGGTAATCGGCATCGATGGTCCCCGGCGCATTAATGATGCCGATGCCGTGCTTGAACGCCAGCCCGCTGCGCGGGCGGATCTGGGCTTCGAATCCTTTGGGCAGGGCCATGGCAAAACCGGTGGGGACCAAACCGATGCGGCCGGGCGCCAACACCAGTTCATTCTCAACAGCAGCATAAATATCCATGCCGGCGCTGTGAGCAGTCATGTAGCGCGGCATGGGAATATCCTGATTCTTGTCCGGGTTCAGTCTGAGAAAATCGATAGACGGCGCAGGGTGCATGGGAACGGGTCACTCGGGTTAAATGACGATGGGTCAAGCGTAAGTTGTGTACCCAGCAGAAACTATAAGGCCAGGTGTCCGGTCAAATCGATTTGATCGACACCGGGCCCCAGCAGGGTCAGGGCGGCATTCCCATTACCCCACTGGCTATCGGCCAGGGCGAGCAGATCATCGACAGCGACGGCATCGATCTTGTCGATCACCGTTTGTATGGGGATGTAGCGGCCGAAGAAAAACTCGTTTTGAGCCAGACGAACCATCTGGTTGTCCGGGCTCTCTTCAGCCATCAGCAGATTCCCCTTGATGAACTCCTTGGCATCCTTCAACACCTCGGGCGGAACGGGAATCTGTTTCAGCAGACGGATCTGTTCCATGACCAGATCGATGCAGGCCAACACATCCTCGGGCGACACGGCCGTATACACACCAAGCATGCCGGTGTCTGCGTAAGCGGTCAGAAAGGAGTAAATCGAGTATGCCAGTCCCTGCTCTTCGCGAATCTTCTGGAAGAGCCGCGAACTCATGTTGCCGCCCAAAATGGTGCTGATCAGCGAAGCGGCAAACCGTCGGGGATCGGTGACCGAGAGCCCGTGCATCCCCAGACAAATGTGAGCCTGCTCCAGGTCCCGGTGTTTACGTACCGTATCACAGCCGTTGATTGGGGTACTGCGCGGCGCAAAGCCGTCTCCCGGTGCAATGGCTTCAAAAACAGGTCCCACCATCTTCACCACTCGATCGTGGGCCACATTTCCGGCCACGGCAATAACAATTCGATCGGGCTGGTAGAGCTTTTTGAAAAATCGTTTGATGGCCTGACTGTCGAAATCCTGGATATTTTCCCGGGTGCCCAGGATGGATCGGCCCAATGGGTGCTGACCCCAGAACGCTGGACCCATCATGGTGTGGACCCACTCCTCGGGATTGTCCTCGACCATGCCGATCTCCTGAGAAATGACCGACCGCTCGCGGGCGACTTCTCGTTCATTGAAGACCGAATTGAGAAAGATGTCGCAGAGGATATCCACCATGGTCTCCAGCTGGGTATCTAATACACGGGCATGGTAGCAGGTGTGCTCCATGGAGGTGAAGGCGTTGGTCTGGCCACCGATGGCATCGAACTCTTTGGCGATTTGAAAGGCGCTGCGTTTGGCCGTGCCCTTGAATATCATATGTTCGATGAAATGCGAAAGGCCGCTCTCGGCGTTGGATTCATCGCGGGCCCCCACGTGAACCCAAACGCCCATGGAGACTGAGCGCACGTGGGGCATGGTCCTGGAAAGGATCCGAACCCCATTATCCAAAAGGCTCTTATTGACTGTCGGATTCGCGTTCATCTGCCAAGACAGCTTTGTGGCTGAGACGGATCTTGCCGTCCTTGGAAATCTCCAGGACCTTGACCTTCAACATGTCGCCTTCCTTGACCACATCGGTGACTTTGCCCACCCGGCGGTTGGCCAGCTGGCTGATGTGCACCAGGCCGTCCGTCCCGGGAACGATCTGAACGAAGGCCCCGAAATCGGTGGTTTTGACCACCTTGCCTTCGTAGGTGGCCCCCACCTCAGGCTCCATGGTCAACGATTCGATCTGCTCCCGCGCAGCATCTCCCTCCTCAGCCGAGGTGGCCGCGATTTTGACCAGACCGCTGTCATCGATCTCGATTTTGGTGTTGGTCTCGCTCTGAATGGCCCGGATCACTTTGCCTCCCGGTCCGATGACGTCGCGAATTTTGTCGGGGTTGATTTTGATAGAGACAATCTTGGGTGCAAAGGGAGAAATGGTGTCACGAGGGGTGGCCAGTGCCTGAAGCATCTTGTCCAGAATGTGCAGCCGACCTGTTTTGGCCTGGGCCAGGGCCCGCTCCATGATCTCCTTGGATAGCTCGTGGATTTTGATGTCCATCTGCAAGGCGGTGATGCCCTCGGCGGTACCGGTGACTTTGAAATCCATATCACCGGTATGATCCTCGTCGCCCAGGATATCCGACAGAATCACCACCTGGTCGCCCTCTTTGACCAACCCCATGGCAATGCCCGACACGGGGGCTTTGATAGGGACGCCGCCGTCCATCATGGCCAGTGTGCCCGAACAGACGGTTCCCATGGAAGATGAACCGTTGGATTCCAGCACTTCGGAGACGATGCGGATCGTGTAGTCGAAATCCTCCTTGTCCGGCAATACCCGCTCCAGTGCACGTGTAGAGAGCCCGCCGTGGCCGATATCCCGGCGGCTGAGGCCCATGCGCTTGACTTCGCCAACCGAGTAGGGCGGGAAATTGTAGTGCAGCATGAACGGCCGGTTCTCTTCGCCGCTTAAGGTCTCGACCCGCTGTTCGTCACCGCCCGATCCCAGGGTCAGCACGCCCAGCACCTGGGTCTCACCGCGGGTGAACAGGGCGCTTCCGTGAGGCCGGGGCAATATCCCCACTTCACAGGTGATCGGACGAATTTCATCAAAAGCGCGGTTATCAATTCGGCGACCCTCCTTGAGAATCATATCCCGGCAGATCCGTTTCTGCAGATCGCCGAGGATGGCCATGACCTCGCCGCTGCGATCCGCCAATGCGTCTTCCAGGGATTCCACAACCTGGGCTTTGGCGGCACGCACGGCATCGTAGCGTTTCATCTTCTCAGGGATGGTCAGGACTTCTCGCAACGCAGATTCGGCCTTTTGGGTGACCATCGCGACCAGCTCGGGATCTTTTTCCGGCGGGATGAAGGCACGCTTGGGACGGCCCATGGCAGCCTTGAGTTCTTCCTGAATATCAATCAGGGGCTGGAGGGCCTGGTGACCGAAAAATATCGCCTCGAGCATATCCGCCTCAGCCACCACATCGCCGCCCCCCTCTACCATGACCACACCGGTGCGGGAACCGGCCACGATGATGTTGATGTCGCTTTCGGCAATCTGGGAAAGGGTGGGATTGGCCACGAATTGGCCGTCAACTCGACCCACGCGGACATTGGCGATCGGTCCGGCAAAGGGAATATCGGAAATCTCCAGCGCGGCCGACGCGCCCACCATGGCCAGCATGTCCGGATCGTTCTCCTGGTCCATGGAGAGCACCGTGGCAATCACCTGGGTCTCAAAACGGTACTCTTTGGGGAACAGCGGCCGGATGGGTCGGTCGATGAGGCGGGCGGTAAGGGTCTCCTTCTCGCTGGGACGCCCGATCTCCCTTCGAAAGTAGTTGCCCGGTATACGACCGGCAGCGTAAACTTTCTCCTGATACTCTACGGACAGCGGCAGAAAATTGGTATCTCTCTCGTCATTGGCGGAAACCACCGTCACCAGAACCACGGTATCCCCGTACTGAACCACCACGGAACCGGACGCCTGTTTGGCGATTTTTCCCGCCTGGATGCTGAGGGTGTGCCCCCCCACATCGGCCTTGAATGTGTATTCCATTAGAAGTCTTTCTCCTGAATTGATTGCGACGAGAACGAAATCCGTTCATCGTCGGGACATTGCCGCTGCGAGGCCAGCCCGCCGTCTCAAAACCACCGGATGCAGCTTGCCCTGACGAACCCAAACGCCGTCGGCAGCCGCATCCGTGGAAACCGGCAATCGTGTCTTACGGCAATGACCCGTTGCCGGAATTGGCCCACCTTATCGTCGTAGACCGAGGGTTTCGATGATGGAACGATAACGCTTGACATCATTGCGTTTGACATAGTTGAGCAGTCGGCGTCGCTTGCCCACCAGCATCAACAGCCCCCGGCGGGAGTGATGATCTTTTTTGTGCACCTTCAGATGCTCGGTCAGATAAGAGATCCGATGGGTGAGAAGCCCGATTTGAACTTCCGGCGAACCGGTGTCGGAATCGTGTTGCTTATATTTTTCAATCAATCCTTTTTTGGTTTCCGCTGTGTAGGCCAATGTTCCGTCCTCCTTGAATGGTTTCCCGCAAACTGTTTACAAGCAATCTTTGTTTCAACCGGGCAAGTCGTTCCGTCCACGGTATCCGAACTGTTTTAAATCGATCAATAATCTTATCGTTATTACCTCTACGCCGAAAAAACACAACAATAAATGTAATGGTCAGCCGACTCGGCGTCGGCCAGCACAGCAATCAGGCTCCCGGCCGTATCGATCACCTTGAACATGCCACGGTCCGAAGCAATCGGACGACGCTTAAAATCTGACGCCGACAACCTCATGCCGTTTAGAATCTTGCGCGTCAGCGCGTCGTCCGCGACGGTTTCGGGAATGAAATGCAGGGCTTCTTTCATACCAATCACCGCATCTGCCAAACGGCCTTCGTCCCGCAGCCGCTCCAGGCTGTCCAGACTGATGGCGCGGTCGGCCGTGAACCCGCTGCTCTCCGTCCGCCGCAGGGCCTTGAGGTGACCCCCGCAGCCCAGCGCTGAACCCATGTCGGCGCACAGCGTCCGAATATAGGTGCCCGACGAACAGGAAACCGAGAAGCGCACCTCGGGCAGCCTGACATCAATAATGTCCAGGCTGTCGATCCGGACCTTCCGGGCCGGTTTTTCAACCGCCTGACCACGGCGCGCCAACGCGTATAGCGGCGTGCCCTTATGCTTGAGCGCCGAAAAGACCGGCGGCACCTGCTTGATATCGCCGACAAACTGGTGGACCGTCTGGACGATCATCCGTTCTGATATTGCTGCCACCGGCTGTCGGTCAATGACCGAGCCCGTGGCATCCTGCGTGTCTGTCTGCGTGCCAAGTTGCAGTACGGCCTCATAGGTTTTATCTCCCTTGAGAAAAAACTGGGCAAGTCGCGTGGCCCGGTTGAGGCAGCAGATGAGAACCCCGGTGGCGAAGGGATCCAGGGTTCCCGTATGCCCGACTTTCTTGGCCCCGAACAAGGTCTTGATGCGAGAGACAACCCGGGCCGACGTGAGACCGTCAGGCTTGTCCACCACAACGATGCCGTTCAATTCAGCTGGCATGTCTCTCCGAGTTTATCCGAAAGACTGTAAATCGTATGCTTCAGTTCCGCCAGACTCGATTCTGCGGAGAAACCGGCGGCACCGGCATGCCCGCCGCCGCCAAAACCCGATGCGATGCGCGATACGTCCACACTGCCGTCCGAACGCAGACTGACATGGAACCGTTTGTGGTCACCCGATGCACCATTCCCATTTTCCAATTCGTGTATCAGGGCAGCCACCTTCACATCCTGAATTCGTCGGGCATAGTTGATCAATCCATCGGCATCCTCGGGCTGGGTGCCGGTGTCGGCAAGCATCTCGCGCGTCACCGTCATAATGGACAACTGCCCATTCTGGGAGATTTCGATGGAATCCAGCGCCAGATTGAGTAATTTGATCCGCCCTAAAGAGTAGGTTCCGTATACATGCTGGGCGACCGTCGACGGATTCACGCCCATGGCCACCATGGCTTCGCAAATGGCAAAGGCCTCTCGGTTGGTGTTCGAAAATCGAAAAGACCCCGTATCGGTTAGGATGCCGGTGTAGATGGCCGTGGCGATGGCCTTGTCCATGTCAAGGTCCATGGCCTGAATCAACCGGTAGATAATCTCAGACGTTGCACACGCGTCCACATCCACCAGTTGGTGCGTTCCGAAGCGGGTATTGGTAGCGTGGTGGTCGATGTTGATCACCACCGGTATCCCGGCAATGGCATCGGCTGCCGACCCCACACGACTCAGGTCGCCACAGTCAAGCACCACGGCGGTGTCGAAGCGTTGCGGCGCCGTTATGTGTTTGCGGATACGACCCACCGACGGCAGGAACCGGTATACGGCTGGGATGGCGCTCTCGTTGAAAAGCACAACCTCACAGCCCACCTTTTCCAGCGCGACCCCCGTGGCCAGCAAGGAACCGATGGCGTCCCCGTCCGGATTGGCATGGGATGCCAGCAGCACCCGGCTACTGCTCTTCAGCTGTTGAATAATCTTTTTCATCTTCGCTTCGTATGGATTTCAATACCCGGTTGATGTGGGCCCCGTAGTCAAAAGAGGCGTCGTAAAAGAACTTCAACTCCGGCATATAGCGAAGCCCCAGTTCCCTGGCCAACTCCCTTTTAATGAACCCTTTGGCGCTGCGGAATCCGGATAGCAGGGCCGCTTGATCATGTCCGCTGCCATGGGCGGCGAAATAAATCTTGGCGATGCGCAAATCCCGGCTCATGGTCACCCCGGTAATGGTCGCCTGGGACAATCGCGGATCGTTGACACCTTTGAGAATCAACTCGGACAGCACGCGCTGCACCTGTCCGCTGACCCGCTCTGCTCGATTGAATGATCGCGTTACCATCGCTTTCGCACCTTCGATCCGTTCAAAGAATGGCATGCCGACTAATTGTTGTCGAAATCGCCGCTCACAGGGAAATGATCTCCAGTTGGGCGTCAATCATTTCCGCAAGACCCAAATCTTCGGCAAAGTTAAACAATTTATCCAGTTTGGCATTGATCAGGCGACGATCGCTACCCACCAGGCTGACGCCGACGACCGCCCGCTGATACACATCGTTGTCCGCCACCTCGGCCACCGATGCGTTGAAATGGTTGCCAATACGCGCAATGATCGCTTTGACCACCTTGCGCTTGCCCTTTAAGGAGCGGCAATCATGAATCCTGAACGTGATGCATCCTACGCCAACGACCATCGGGTTCGATTACTCCACTTCCGGTCGAATTTCTTCGACGTAGTAGCTCTCAATGACGTCACCGACTTTGATATCATTGTAATTTTCAATGCCGATGCCGCATTCGTAACCGGACTGAACCTCCTTGACATCATCCTTGAAGCGACGCAGACTGCTGTTCTTGCCCTCATAGGTGATGATGCCGTCCCTGAGCAACCGCAACAGCTGGCCGCGCTGGATCTTGCCGTCAGTGACATAACATCCGGCGATGGTCCCCACCTTGGGAACATGGAAGGTCTGGCGGACTTCGGCACGACCCAGCACGCGTTCTTCGTAGATCGATTCCATCATGCCCACAATCGCATCCTTAACCTCTTTGATGACATTGTAGATGACGTTGTGGAATCGCATGTCCACGTTTTCCTCGGCGGCCATCTCCTGGACCTTGGCATTGGGCCGCACATTGAAGCCGATGATGATCGCATTGGACACCGCGGCCAGAGAGATGTCCGATTCGGTGATCGTACCGGTAGCCGCATGGACCACGTTGATGCTGACCTCGTCATTGGAAAGCTTGACCAGTGAGTCCCGCAAGGCTTCGATGGATCCATCCACATCCGCACGGATGATCAGGTTCAGATCCTTGACTTCACCCTTTTGCATCTTCTCGAACAGCCCTTCCAGACTCAACCGATTGGTCTTGGCCAGTTCCTTGGAGCGCTGTTTCTGGATGCGGTGCTGACTCACCTGGCGGGCATCCTTCTCGTCGGCCAGGGCCACCAGCTCGTCACCGGCCATGGGCACACCGGATAACCCTACGATCTCGACGGGCATGGACGGCCCGGCCGAATCGACGGTGCGTCCCAAATCATCCTGAAGCACCCGGATTTTGCCGTAGTGCATGCCGCAGACCACCGAATCACCGGCACGCAGGGTACCGTCCTGTACCAGCACGGTGGCCACCGGGCCACGCCCTGAATCCAGCTTTGCTTCCACCACATGACCACTGGCCAGCTTGTCCGGATTGGCTTTGAGTTCCAAAATTTCAGCCTGCAGCAAAATCATTTCCAGCAGTTCATCGATGCCCGTATTTTTCTTGGCCGACACCATCACGAAAATGGCATCCCCGCCCCAGGATTCTGGCATCAGACCGTGCTCGCTGAGTTCCCGTTGAACCCGGTCGGGATCGGCATCCGGTTTGTCCATTTTGTTGACGGCCACGATGATCGGCACGCCGGATGCTTTGGAGTGGTTGATGGCCTCCACGGTTTGGGGCATCACACCGTCATCGGCAGC
>JAAUYD010088846.1_pt1 | contig 19021 bp, 16 predicted proteins | sample 7278101 | NCBI WGS metagenome assembly JAAUYD01 (sample SAMN14350128, study PRJNA611818) | marine sediment metagenome | isolation source: surface marine sediment (0.6m) | place: French Polynesia: Moorea | collected 2018-08
AACGGTTTCCATTGGTCAGAGTGGTCTGCGGCGACGCGCGAAACATAAAGCGGCTCTTACCGAAGGTTGGAGTTTTGTCGCCGGCCTGTGCCGTGGTCTCAGGCCTTCCGCTACTTACTATGTCTGTAGCTGAAAGATTTCGTGTGATGCTGAACGCTTGGTCGATTACAGGCGGACAGGGGCCCTTTATTCAGTTCTCATACGGGATGTTTTGTCCCGTACCCGCGTCCAACCTAACGCGGCTGGGTGCAACCGCTAAACGTAGCGCTTGGATTGCGCGCAATCTACCCCCAGCCTCTATCTGGCGCATCGAGCCACGCGTTCGCTAAAAGCGTGCCGCATCGGCTCACTCGTGAGTTTCTCCAATATTGCTTCGGAGCCAGGCGATTAGCTCAGGTTCGAGAGTTAGTTGACTGCAATTGAGTTCATCGACATGTATTGTTCAATGAGTTACGGTCGATTTTGTTCGGGAGTTAATTGTTCACGTTCACCCTATGGTTCGTGGTAATAAAGAATTTAAACTGGAATAAAGATTCGAAACTTTCCGCGGTGCGCCGGAATAAAGAATTGAAACTGATGTGATTCAATTGTTTGTAAGCAGCCGCTAAGGTCAGATCGATAACCGTATTCGGACAATTCTCTGGGTCTGATCAAAAATCGATCAATCAATGGTCAATTCATGGCCGCTTCCACCCACGAATAATTGCTGGAATGATCACGCTAGAAGTAACCGAAGTTTGAGGCCAGTTCGGGTCAAGACTTGCCGTAGCGGGAGTCTTAGTATTTCGATTCGAATCGCAGGAGAACCTCCTACTTATCTATGGTTGATACAGCAATGCTGATGAGTTCGCTGGTATAGGTGGTGTTCCGCTCCGAGACCGAGAAGCCACTCGATTCAAGTACAGAATTCGCGAGCCAGACGAAGTGGTATCCCAACGGGGTGCAAGGGCCGCTGAGCTGACCCTGGCCGCGCTGCATGCCGCCTATCGGAAGCGCCGATGCCGTATGCCTGGTAGGTAGTCTCGGGAACGTCCTTGTTCCCGGTAACACGCGAAGCATCCGGCACCTAGAGATCTCCGGCCAGCGACACATTGCCGTTGAGCGTGCATCCGGCCGAATCGGAACCAGTTACCGACATGAAGTGGTACGCGTCGTTGCTGACCGTCGTAACGCCGAGGTTTAGGTTGCCAGTCGTCTCGCCACCCGCAATGAACGAGACTGAGCCGGTTGCGGTTCCGGATAGAGAGACTTCGGTGTTGTCATCGTAAGTTGTCGTGACCATGACGTTGGTGACTTCGACACCACCGCCTGAACCCGAGCCGGAAAACGTCACGACCGCGGACCTGTTGGGCCCAGGCGATGTGACCTGCGACGTAATCGTCACATCGAGAATGAACACCTGTGGGCCATTGTCTTCCGTATCCGTGCAGTTGGTTGCCTGTCCGTCGGCGATGATCTGCTTAACTTCCCGATGGTCGTAGACGACGACCGCCGTCGCTTGCGGTGGCTCCTCGAACGCGACATAGGTCGCCACTGCTTCGGCCTCGCGAACGCCAATAATCGAAGTATCAAACTCGAGCTCCCGGCCGTCCGAGATAGTTAGGCCGTCCCGCGCCCGCCAGCGGATCCCGAGCCACGGCCTGGGCGCCAGTACGCTACCGTTCGAGTCGGTGGCCTGCAGCCTGAACACTTCCGGACCGTCGTCCTGGACGAACGCCAGTGGAATCTCCGGCGTACCGGTGACAGTCACCAGGCAGCTGATCGTTGTGCGCGGCCACATGGAAGGCCGGCCGAGGTATACGCGGAAAGCGGCGCGGCTCCATTTCAGAAATTCGCTCGTCCGAGTCGTGTCGCCGCCCGCGCAAGCTGTATCGAGGTCTGCAATCTTCAGGATGAACGGCGATTGCAGGTTCGCTGTGACGGCGTCTTCTGCGAATGGGAACACGGTGCCGGCGTACTGCGTATTCTGGGCGTAGCGTCGGAGTTCCTGCGCGATCTGGCGGAATTCTTTCAGTGATGGATCGACCAGCGCATCTGAGCGGTTAACCATACTCTCGAACCACGGGTTCAGGTAACTCTGGATCAGTTCACCGTCAGCAACAACATCTTCGCCGTTGTTCTGGCGGCAGGCGACGTAATTCAGGTGAGCGACAATAGCATTGGTCGCGACGGATTCCGGCGTCGTGCCGCTGGTTTCGCCTGGCGGTGGACATGCGCTGTCTACACTGGCAACACCGGCAACGGAAAAGTGCGGGACACCAAAGGCGAAGAAGTCGCTCACCTGCGCGGCCGCAACAGGGTCCGCGGCGTCGAACGGAAGAAAGTCGATCACCGTGCCGTCGTCGCTGGCGACGAACGCAACCTTTGCGCCGTCACCAAGGTCGCCGTTGATTTGCAGCAGCGGATGTTCGCCGAAGGTTGTGCCGGCGGGTTCGAGTTGCACGGCAACGAGCGGCGTGAATTCAGCCGGCAGGACGTTGGGGAGTTCCGCAACAGACATGGAGATGGTGGTTACCTCGTCGCCCAGCGCCTCCTCGCTGAATGTCAGCGAGATCGACGTGCCTGACTCGTCGACGACCGACATCGTCCCGCCCGAGTTGCCGATGACCTTGACGGCCGTCGTGCCGCCGTTGTCCGGGAACAGCTGTCCGCGCAGTTCGCCACCCGGGTTTGCGGCGGTGTTGATGCTCAAATAGAACTCACCGTTCTCGAGCGCCGTGATCTGCTCGGCGGTCAGCTCGGTCGGTTCGAGTTGCCAGTTGCCGGTAAACATGGCGTTCTGCGTCAGCGTGAACTGGAGCGTGCCGTTCTCACCGGGCGCACCCTCGTACACGCCGACGCTAACCGCATCTGGAATGTCGGTGTTAACGGCGACACCAAATCGCGACAGAGCCTCGACCCACGTCGCCGTCGCCGTCCCTTCAGCCGTCGAAACAACGGGGACACCGCCCGTGACGACTTCCGAGTCTGTCATCCCGGTATCGAATACATGGATCGTGTCGTCGATGATCTGGCCGCGCAGTGCGCCGTCGGGATTCGACAACGACTCAACACTGACATAGAGTTCGCCGTTGCCGAGCAATTGAAGGCCTGTCGCCGTGAGCAGATCATTAGAATTGGCATCGTTAATGTCACGCGAGCCCCAGACTCCGGGTGTTGTGATTGACTCCTCAAGTGGTGATATCAGGTCGCCAGTCCCGCCGGCGATGGCATTTCGCATGCCCGCCGATGTCGCATCATTGATATCCGAAAGTGTGACGCGCAAGAAATACGTGCCGACTTTCGGGTTTATGGTGATGCCAGCTCTGGCAGAGCCGGTTGAGGTAGAGGCCGGTATGACACTCGCGGCGTCCAAAGCAAACGATCGTACCGCCCAACCGGGCGGCAGTATCTGTCCCCGAAGCTCGCCAATTGGCGACTGAATCTGCACGTAATAACCTGTCGAATCGAGCCGACGCAACTCGGTGATGTCGAGTTCCGTGTCAGAAGGAATCGCCCATCTGCCGCTTCCAGCGTCGCTCAACGATATGGCGACCGTCCCGACCTCCCCCGCGTATCCGACGTTGATGGTTACTGCTGTGGCGTTAGTTCCCGAAACGGTAACACTGCCGTTCGCGACAATGTTGTCGCTGCTGGCGCTTGTAAAGGTTGCGGTCGCCGATACAGAACTTGGCGCCGCTACCGCACCAATGACGTGTGAGGGCGAAAAATCGACCGTATAGTCAGTTGTAACCACAGGAGTTGGTGTGCCGGACACCTCGCCTTCACCGCTTCCAGAGCAGGCTGCGAGCGCAAACAGTAAACCTAACAGCGCCCATGTGCTTCGATATTTGCTAGTACGCATTACGAGCACTCCTATCTTCTTTTGCGCTGTTTTGCATGTCAGCCAGTTCCTCCAAAATGCTGCGAATCTGTTCCTCCCATAGATCGGCAACGGACTGACCGGCTGGAAGCTCGGTCCATCCACGACGGTAAGCGATATCACCGCCGCTCGAAACGACGAAAACGCCTGGTAGATACTCGACATCGAATTTGTCTGCTATCAAGTCACCGTCGGCGATGGTGAGAAAATCAAAGCCTGCTTCCTGAACGTAAAGCGCAGGGTCGCCGTAGCCACGTTCTTTCGCATTGATAGCCAGAATCTGCAGGCCCTGAGAACGATAGTCGGCCTTGATCTCGCTCAACCGTGGCATCAGGACTTTGCAATAGGGACACCAGGTAGACCACATAAGGACTACAGTTGGACCGTCCGTGAAATCTTCGGGGAAAGCTATCGATCGACCATCAACGGTTGTGGCTTGGAATGTCGGGGCCGGGCCACCGTGGCCTATGGTCGGTTCGCTATGCGACTGGCAAGCGGCCAAGGCGGTTAATCCCGCCAATAGGCACAAAATTGCTGCAATTTTGGCGGCTGATGTAGTTTCATGACGGGCGTAGTTTTGTCGGTTTTGCATGTTTGCTTCCCTCGTAGTAAGAATGAGGTGCAAGCGTCAATGTCGCGTCATTGCTGGGCTTGTGGAATTCCTGCGGGTTCTCTGGAGAATTTCCGATGGTTGAGTGGAATCTCAAATCAGGCTTCAAACTAGGCGAGTTTGAAGTCGATCCGATGGGCGGAATCATTCGGTCGGGAGATCAAGATCACCGATTGGAGCCAAAGGCGATGGACGTACTCATGTGCCTGGCTGCGAGGGCTAAAGAAGTTGTGGCGCGTGACACGATCGCGGCCGAAGTCTGGCCGGGGCGGTTCATCTCGGACGACCCGATCTCTGGGCGCATTGCTGAGCTCCGACATGCATTGGGAGATTCCGCCCGTGAATCGACTTTTATCGAAACAGTTCCAAAACGCGGCTATCGCCTCGTTGCAACTCCTAAGCCCCTCAACGAGTCAAGCAGGTCAGGAGTAAGTCGTTGGAATCGGCGCCTGATACTGGTATCGGGTGTAATCGCATTCGTTGCAATTACGGTCGGTCTGTTTACGGCCACGCGAGAAGAATCGAATCCACAGCCTGATGCGCCAGCGACAGTCGCGGTCATACCCTTTCAATCGCTGTCCAGCGCAGCTAACGACATGAATTTCGCGCTCGGTTTGTCCGATGTTGTTTATCATCGTCTGCTGCAGTCGAGTGACATTCTTGTAACAGCAAAGAATTCTTCATTTGCCTATCAAGGCCAGCCAGTGGATCCCGTTAGCGTCGGTCGGACGCTCGGAGCGAATAGTATCGTCTCTGGAAACGTCCAGGCTGCAGAAGACGGATATCGCATATCCATTGAGTTCACTAGCGCCAAAACGGGGGAAACAGTATGGAGCGAAATTGTAGATATATCGAATAATGAACGATTCGCAGCACAAGACCGCATCGCTACGTTGCTGATAGGTGAAATTCGAGATCACCTGAGCCTCAACACAGAGGAACACATAGAATCTGCCGCCAACGCGGATCTTGAAGCATATGAGCTTTACTTGCTCGGGCGTTCCCAATCCGCAGATCCAAGAGCATCTGACGCGGTTGCGCTGTTCAGGGCCGCAATTTCCAAAAACCCAGACTTCGCGCTTGCCTACGCGGGGTTGGCCGATGCATTGTGGCAGGCGGCAAGGAATCGTGATCCTGACTATCCGCCCGAGGAAACATTGACTGAGGCGCGTGCTGCAGCAGAAAAGGCAATTGCCCTGGGCCCACAGTATGCTGATGGCTATGCTTCTCAAATCCTGTTCGCGCGACAAAACAACGACGTCGATTCGGCGGAGAAATGGTTTGAGAAAGCAACTAGCGTCAATTCCGGTTTCGTACCAGCCTATATTCGGTTTGCCGATGTGCTCCAACGTGCGGGCGTCGCCACGCTCGACCCGTCTCGTCTAGATCGGGCAGCGGCACTGCTCAATACCGCGTTGTTGTTGGACCCGCTCAACGCGAGGCTGAAACAAAGACGCGCGTTACTCAACCATTTGCGGGGAAACGCCGACGCATTGGAACAAGCTAGGGCGGCCTACGCCTCAGCTCGGTCATCGTCTGAAGCTATCATTGCACTTCAAACGATGGCGGAGATCGCGGGCGACCTGGGCAGCCTTGATCAGGCGATTGCGTACTTGACGATCGCGTCACAAATCGGGGGTGAGCCAACCGGATCAATGAGCCTCGAGATTTCTGCACACTATCTACAGCTGGGTGAGCTCGATCTCGCGACGGACTGGCTGAATCGAGTGCCCAGGCCACTTGACTTCTACGGCGCAATTCAGTTGGCTACGCTCTTCATCGAAACCGGTCAGAACTCCAAATTGAATAACCTTATAGAGGAGATTGTGTCAGGCACGAGCGAGGAGGTCGCGCTTCCCAGCGAATTTGGCGCGGTTCTTGGGCTTTACGTCAGCGAATCACCGTTGAACTGTGACAATGTGTTTCGGTACGGCGAATTCGTCGATTTGCCGATGCTGCGACAGCAAGGCATGGTTATGCCGGACATGTTGCTTTCGTTGTGTTTCGAGAAATCGGGGAATAGCGAGTTGGCGGACGAGCATCGGTCCCTTGCTATTGGTACAGGCGAGCAGATTGATGCCATGAGTATCAATGACGCGTTCACGTTCTACGAGATAGCGACCGTCAAAGCGTTTGCTCGGGACAGAGACGCGGCCATTCAGCATCTGGAGCATGCCTACGACCGCGGCGCATGTTTCGCGCGTGTGATCGAGCGGAGCGTATTCCTAAACTCACTCGATGACGACCACCGATACGTCAAGCTCATGTCGGATTTTCGATCGACGAACGACAGGATGAAAAGAAATCTGTACATGGCCAGGCAAAGCGATGACTGGTACGGCTTAGCCGATCTTCGATTGCCGCGCTTCGAAAGAGAACTACTTGAGAACTAGAAGTATCGTAAGGTCGACTGTGGTCCCACAGACATGAGCGCCACTTGCAGTGGCGGGCTGTGGCAAGTACTGACCCGAAACAGCCGCTATTGAGCGTCGATCATGTAAGGTGTTCGCGAGTCAATTGGTAATAGCGACGAATGGGAAGAGCAACAATCAAGGACGTAGAATCAATTTCGTTCGAGAGTTATTTGTCCGGGTTCAGTGTTGAGCCCAAACAAATAACTTCCGAACGAAATCAAGGCTAAGTCTTTGATCCTCGATCTTCTTGTTCCTCGTGATTTGCAATGAACTCGCGAGCACTGGACATGCTGCACCCACCGGAAGGGCCAGTTCGGGCCCCGAGTTGTGCCTGCAAATCGGGATTCCTTTTCAGGTTGTAGTTGACTTCAAATTGAGCATGTGGCGATGCGACGGCTATGGATATATTCTGAAGTAGTCGCTCCAAGACACTTGGCCGGTCGATCTCCGGAAACAACGATGCTTGGGCCTGTTAAGTTAGAATTTGTTGGTGTATAGGGCCCGTTTGCTTCAAAGATGATCTGAGCGGTTAAGCTCTTTGTCGACGTTACTTGTTGACGTACTATTTCGAGGAAGTAGAAATGATCTCCGCAGTCACACGCTCAGCCCTGCATTCTGTTTGTCTCCTCTTCTGCTTGAGCATTCCGAGCCTCTCGTTGGCAGATCAGCCAGCATATGAGCTCGGTGAACTTCAATCCTGCCTAATCTTCATTGGTGTCATTCACCAGTTTGGTGAAGAGGAAGCTGTTGAAGCCGGACTGCCAACGGAAAAGATGGCCGCGGTACTCGACACATATATTAATCTGCATGCCTACAGATACCGAGTCAGCAATGAAGACCGATTGGATTCGCTTAATGACCAACATAGAAAGTGGGAGATCATAAGCAAGGGTGTTATTAATCGAGTCGATAAGGCGGCGGAGGCATTCCCCATTCAGACCGGAAAGTGCATGAAGCTGTTTTGGGATCTTGGGGGCTATATGGGATCTGTCGACGGCAGAATGGCGAGTATGGAAATGCCGCCGCACGAGCTTCATGAAACGATTCGCCGGGAAGCACAAATCGCGGAGTTGTTTGCACAATATCAGGGAAACTCTAGCTCCCGCGCAAAGATTGCTTACGAATATCAGACTTGGAATCAGTATGGACGTCTGGTCATCAACGCGTTTATGGGTTGGGTGGACTCAGACTTCCACTTCTTCTTAGACGGTGTCGACCTTGATCGTGGCCTCAGGTCGTTTTTAGGCGGCTCGGAATAGCAATGGAAAAAGAGTCGAGTAGGTTGTGGTCGTGAAGACATGGACCTGGAGTCCTCGCGCCTTACTCGTTGGGCTGCTATCGGAAGCGGGATTTGATCAGGTCAAGAAGTCGTACGGTAGCATGGGGTTCGCCCTGCTTTTTGTTGGGCTATTGGCAGATGTTTTAACAATATTTGATCGATCAGTTCAAACCATTGGCTATATCGCTGCGGCTGTGTTCCTGATATTGATCGCAGTGATGCTAAAGCAACCAGCCCGACGTTCAGCTTGCGCAGTACCTGTCACTCTAAGTTTTTCGATCTTGCTTATGTGTGTGCTCCTCGTCACAGCGCAGACGGCGTTTGGTGTAGAGGAACGGGGGTTCACCAGCGGTGCGGTGTTCGATCAGCTAATTGAAACAAATAATCAACTCATTGAAGAGAAGCAGGCCCTGCGCACGCAGCTCAATGAGGCCAGGCTGAGTCCAGCACTTACTACAAGCCAACATGAACTGGCTCAATATCTAATGCAAGCAACAGCTGCCGCACAAAAGGGTGAGTTCATTGAGGCAGAGCAAAAGTTCAATCAATACGTCCGGCAAAAGCTAGCAATTGGCAATCAAAGTTATGCTGAAGCTTCGCACGCGCTCGTGCAGTGGAGCACGGTTGGTGTATTTGGATATCAAGACAAAGCCTATGTAGACAAATTAACTGAAGCTACTCAGTTGGACCCTACCAATGATAGAGCATGGGCAATGTTGGGATTGTCGCGCGCCAAAAGTGGCTTGTACATGGATGCTATCGAAGCTTTTCGAAATATGCTGCACTTTCGCAATGACAACTCAGTTCGATCGTCAGGCTATGCCAATATGGGGTTTGTGTATGTGCTTGTTGAGGATTATGAACAGGCCGAAACAATGTATTTGAATAGCCTCAAGATAGATGAGAGCCGAGGGGACGAGAAAGGCGTAGCGACGAACTACGGAAACCTCGCACATATCGCGATGCTCAAGGAGGACTACGACGAGGCAATCGAGCTGCTGCATCGCGCGATTTATGTCAATCGTAAGTGGGCACATCAGATCAGGTTGGCACGAAACTACGCGAACCTGGCGAACGCAAGCTATCGAATCGGCTCTATTGAAGATGCTCGGCGAGCACTGGATCAAGCATCGTCTATTTTGGCAGCGCGTGACCGGGAAAATGATAACGATGATGAAGTGGTGGTGGCCCTGGAAGCCATTGAAGAATCTATTTCGATCATTAGTCCAGACCACCGCGGTATTGTGGAGTTGGTGTTAAGCCGATTACCGGAGCTTAGATTCGCGAGATAGGGTTACTCGACTTCTCTCAGGTAGCCTTCGACTCTCTTCTTTTCATCTGCAAAACTTACTATCGCCTTAGCGCCGTCCGTAAGCTCCATCGTTTCTGTCCCCGCCTTAGAAGTGTTGTTCGAGCGCATTCCGTCGGCGACTTACTGTCCACTCTGGATTATTCGCAAACATTGATCATAAACCGAAAACCGGACGCTCGATCTGGCGCCACAGAGCTTGAAGCGAAAGTAGCCACTGACAACCACTTACCAACAAGAGCCTCTCTGAATCGTTCACTGGGCGCTTCGGATAATTATCAAATGGCAGCTATACTTCGGTTAGCGATCCCTCGATCGTCCGGCGAACGAGTTTCCGCCCACGACAAAAATGCGGTAGGCAGTGATTGAAGCGGTACGTAGACAGCGACCTTTTCGCATAGAGTGTGATCGATCTTGTTGGCAACGTGTTTGTTCTTTTGGCTGTGTTGGGACCCGCGCTTTCCGTAGGTTTTGAGCATCTATCGCTGTGGATCAGTTGAATCGTTGCGTTGCAAAGGAATAGGAGTAGTTACTATGCGTGTTATCACTCCATCGATTCAGCATTTTCTGTTGTTCTGCACGATCGTTGGGGTGCTTCTGGCTACCAACGCACGTGCGATCGAGCCCCTGACCAGCGAACCGTACTCACTCTCTGAGATGTTCGAGATTCTCGTTCAAAGACGTGCTGAGACCTTCAATGCGGGCGGTGCACCCCGCGAGGACACCAAGATCCCTCGTGGTCAGCATTCCCCTAGAGGCCAAGGCGTAGGCGCCGATGCCGCCTACGCGCCTGGCGGTGTTCCCGGTGTTGCTCCCCTGAAGCACTCTCCCAAACTGGCTGGAGATTCAACGTTCGCCGTCATTCAAGTTATCGACAAGGATGGCAACCTGATCGATTTCGCCGCCGGGGAGCATGTCGACTACGCCGGCAGAGGCTCACGACATGCGGAACGCGGAGCACTGGATGCCTTGGAGCCCGACCGAACATCCGCTCTTGGCAAACTGGAACATCCGGTTGCCGGCCGCGTAGGCCGAGCTGATCCAGCTGCGCTCCGCGGCGGGAAGGTCCTGGTAATGGTCGATCAAGTGGTCTGTGAGGCTTGCGCCACCGACCTCCAAAACTTCGCACGTCGCCACGGCATGGAGCTCGAAGTCCGACTTCCGCAGCGAGACCATCTCCGGCGGCCCGGCGTAGATGTCAGTCCGAAGACCGCCACCAGAACGTCGCAGTATTCCAACATCACAGAGGCGGCCGCCGACAATCCTAGGGTCGGTGTCCGCTTTGTCGAGCAGGCAGAGGTGCATGTCGAACCGGCCGATCCACAGTACGGAGGATTCAGACTTTCTACCAAACCTGCGTCAAAACCGGCGCAGTACATACCTTCGTCGACGTTCTTGGTCGGTCGCGCCACCTACAATATTGGCGTAGATGCCGTCGGCGGACTACTCATTGGTTGGATGGTCGATGACTTTCGAGACTCCTTGGTTGCTCTGCGTGCCCAGGAACGCGACGCCAGAGATCTAGCCACTATTCTTCGAGACCCCGCGAATCAGAAAGCGATGCAGCTAGCGAGGCGCTACGCGAACGATCTGCCTGTTGTCCTCGAGAACCTCTTGCTCGCACACGACGATTGGGTGCGTCGTCAGGATATGTCGATCTTTATTCCCTTGGCAGATCCGCAGGCTGCTTCGGCGGCTGACCTAGACAAAATGGAGTTGTTGGCTTCAGCGAGAGCGATCAACCTGCTCCGCTACCAACAACAACTACAAACCCTTCAGTCCAATATTCGAAAGGCCATCGAAGAGGGTCCGGCAGCTAAGGATGCCGCCGAATTGACCGATATGCTCGCTGAGGCATTCCCGTATTACATGTCTTCGTTGCCTCGGCAGGGTTTTTCTGGTGACGAGATCACATATATGTGGACGCTTTTTCGAGGGTATGGCCCCTCTGTTCGACTGGGTTTGGCGAACGCGAGACTGGCCGATTCAATGCTAGATCGCCTGATAACCGAGACCGGTGAAACGGCGGCGATGTATGGTGAGTGGGCTACCCGACTGACCGACGAGTTGGTCCGGCGATCGGAAGCCGCCGCAAAAGCCGCCGCCCAAGAACAGGTCCGCGTGACCCGGAAACCTGGTCGGAAGCCAAGGACCGCAGAGCGCAATCCAGATTGTGATAATCCGTACCTTGCCGATAGCCCTTACCTGTGCCAAAACCCCTATGTACACGAGGTCCGTTGTGATGGCTGGAACATGCGTGAAACCGCCAGCGGAGATTGTGTGCCAATTCTCGAATCAACTAGCCCTTCTGTCGAGCGGCAGTCTTCGCGCTCGACGGCACTCGAGATTCACAATGCTGCAATCGAGCGGATGAATGCTCGAGCTGCCGAGTTTTCAGCTTCTGTAGCCAATCAACAAGAAAGAGTTCAGGCAATACTGAAGCAGCATGAAGATACGGTTTTTCGAATCGGCGTTGATCATCGAGTCGCGATGCAAGCCATGGAACAACGTTTCCACGATTTGCAAGGCGTGGCCGAGGAAGCGTCCAATCGATTGTCCACGCTCGTTTCCATGCCGGACGCCACATCTCAGCCCGGACATCGGTCAAAGGATGCGTCCCCCGTCTCACCGGATGAGCTTGTCTCCGGGCCCTTTGTCGTTGCGAATTCGACACACACATCCAATAATCGAGGCGGCGCTTCAAATACTTCCGCCATCCCGACCACGGGCATCGTTTCCAATTCTAATCCGTCCCCAGCTAGTGGCGGGTTCGTGCTTGCCGAACCGGATGAGCCCGATTCCGGTCGAAGCCCAGAGCCTTGGAGACCTTTCTCGGATCAGGACACCGATGACGACAACCGGAATCCTTCAGACGACCCGAAACCTAGCCCTCCGGCCGCCGGCGGATCTTCCAAAACCAGCGATTCAATCCCCGAGTCTCAATCTTCAGACGATTCTCGATCCGAGTCTTCCAAATCAGATTCCGCCGAAAAGCCATATAGTAGGGGATCGAAACCAAGGCTACGTCCCAAAGACAAACCTCAACTCATAGTCGGAGAACGACGTCGCGAAGACGCGGTATTTGTCGTTTATCGAAACCGCCTGTACAGCAGCAATCCATACGACTCTTGCGAATGCGGTCCATCGATTACTGATGGCACTGGTAAGTATACTCCGGCGGGTACCACACTCTACTTGGTCGAGTCCACTAACTAGATTCTCATGATCCACATAGAAATGAGACCATACGTCGCAACAAAATCGCCGAGAAAACAAATGGTGCTATCCCAGCTCGTCGCCTTCCTTTCTCTCCATAAAAACCGCGAGCTTTGGGATTCCGGAAACCGAAATTAGCCAGAATAATCAAACCCATGCCGCTACGGCGACCAGCACGCACGCTAAGGTCAAAGCGCCCAACGCTACGGCAGCTTGTCGCAGGACCTCTGCCAGCCGCGCAGCGGAATCCTTTGTACGGAGAAACGAATCTCTGGTAGAGCGTTGTCAGATAGATGGCTATCCTATTCAGTATCTTTGTTTCGCGGGATCCGCATTCGGCCAGAAGCTGACAGACTCGAACTAAGTTGCCGGCGGCTAACGGCCATGAGCCGCCTCTAAGACCAGAAAAACCAGATGCGCCAGTTTCTCCCCACCCATCTCCAGAACGAGTCGCCATACCGCACAGCCAAGCCTCCGAATAAGAGCGCAACTATTGCAGCGTAAACGAGGTTCAAATGGTCGGGTTCGGCAAGAAAAAAGATTATCGAGCTTACACTGACGAAGACACCAAATACGAACCCGCATCCAAATCGAATCGCCTTGTCCGTCTTGTCGGGTGGTTTAGCCAACTTTGTCTATCGGTCGCTATGTGAGATCGATGAAGAACCACTTGCAGTTCGTGAGCGTCTGCAATGGGTCAGAAGGGGTCATTCTACCGCAGAATGCCTGACTGTCTCCTTTCGGCTGGAACCGGACCAGAGTGACAACCATCGTTACTCCCTCGGCGGAACCCGGACGTCTAATGCGAAATGAGTTTTAGCTCGGCGCCAAGAATTTGGTTGACGTTGTAACCGACGCACTCTATGGCGCGAAGCCAAGCGGTATTCAAGTCCGCAAAGCTGCCGCGGTTTTCAAGATCTCCCGGTCGGTACACCTCAAACCACACCGTTTCGTCGTTCGTTGAAACGACGGCGTCAATCTCCACTGACTTCTCCTGCCATTGGACTACTAGCGGCATTTGTGATCATCCGGCAACGGGACCCTTAATATAACGAGTTGAAGCGGAAATGGTTGACTGCTCAAGTGCAAAAACTTGCCCGTTCGCGATCAGTAGCATCTACAGCATTTTGATGCTTGGTCTTGGCGGGATCAACCCGAACGGCTGCTTTGGGTCAGCAGGCGTCATCTTACTTCAATCAATCTGGAAGTCAGGTCTTGGCCAATCGCTGCCATCAGCAAGTACGGGCGTGATACGGTTCTTCAATGACGCGCAACTGTTTGATCGTGATTGACATGCAGAACGACTTCCTCGAGCGATTGGAGGAGGATGCTCGAGCGGTATTGATCACTAACACCAATCACCTGATTGAAATCTTTCGAGCGTCGAGCTGTCCGGTAATTTGGGTCCAGCAATTACTCAGTCCCGACCTGAGCGACGCCCCATTGCTGATGAGGGACCGTCAGATATCTATCGTTATCGACGGCACTCGAGGCGCCCAAATTCACTCAGATCTGGCTCGCCGCAAGGAAGACAAGGTTGTAACCAAGAAACGCTACAGCGCGTTTTTCGAAACCGATCTTGAGAAAATCCTCAGTGATCTGGATCCGAAACAGATCACGCTGGCTGGCGTGCACACTCATGCTTGCGTTCGCAGTACGGCCATTGATGCATATCAGCGAGATATGCGAATCCTGCTGGCGTCGGATTGCCTGGCCTCCCACGACTCGGATCACGGCCGTATCTCGATGGCGTATATGGATAGGAACATCGCCGTTGCTGCTGGCAACGACCAGATTTCTGATGCGATGAGCTGAAGGTGGCAAACGTCTGCGATGGGTCCGTACGAGTCACCCTACCTCAATTCGCTGGGTGGCTGGTTCCGGTCAATAGCGGTCGGTCGCGAGCGGAGTGATCGTGCGACCGACATCAAGATCTCCTTTGCCTCGGCCTTCCATTCCGTTCGACTACCCCTTGAGTTGTCCACGAAGTTGCCTTGCACGACAACGAAGTATGGCCCACCAATCGGAGCTCCCAGAAGCAGCAAGTCCAAAGGCTCCGGCGTGGTCACGGCTACCCAAAAGTCCGGCAATGAGCCAGGGACTTCGACCTGAGTCACGTCTCGATAGCCAGCCTCCGATAAGCCACTGACAATTGTCTCGGCCAATAAGTCTTGACTGCCAGTTTCAAGGTCACCGCTTTCAGGAGTTCTCTGCACTCGTAGTGACAAGCCGAGAACCCCGTCGGTCTTGAATCGAAAACCGCTCGAAAACTCCCAATGTCTGCGGAAAAACTCGACCGTGTACGGATAGTTCAGAAGATCAGGGTCATTGGTTGAAACCTCGACCAGCGGCGCCCTAGGCGGATAATTCACGCTTTCTCCGGAGGGAACCCTGTACTCAACTTGAAACGTGCCAATGTAGAAGAGGCGCTCCGCACCCGCGTCTCTCTTATCCATATCTGTCCGCATGTGACCTTGACAACCTATCGAAAAGGCAGCAGCCAACGCCACCCAAACGACAGTCGCATTCCTGCGCAACGAGCCGATCAAGGTCGTTCGAGTGGTCATGGACTTACGGAGACCGAGTCAATAATTCCCTGGATAAGCTTGTTGTCCTCTTCCATTTCAGACGCGCTCCAGTAAAACATTGCGCTATGCACGCTTCCTTCCCGGAAGATGTCGAATATCAATCTATTCCGAATCTCATCCGGCAATTTGGACATCGAAGCGTGGTCCTCTGTCTCGGAAAAGCCTAGTTCGATTCTCTGGATACAATTCATTGGCTCAAGTCGGGTTTCGCGTTGCCGAAGAACGTGCGCGGTTGAGTATGCCCCAGCAGCGGCCATGCCGAGTACTTGTCTCCAACTCGAACGCAAACCGATGTCAGATAAGCGAAAAGAAACATGAGCAGGCCAGAGTATAGGGCCGTGCCCTTCGGATCGTAGATAAGCGACCAGAGGGAGTTAGCGATCGATAACCCGACTAACAGGGCGCCCAAGGAGACGAGAATGATCTCCGTGAAGATGAGTTCGCACCTATTCGACGACACCCAATCACGCCCTAACATTAGCCGCACCCAAAGCGGTAGTTCCCTATAATCCTCGCCAGTTTTATCCATTGCATACAGCTCCAATTCGAGTTTGTCGACATCCACTTCGAACACATCTGCAAGGGCTCGCAACGATGCGTAGCTGATTCGATGGCCGGCTTCTACACGCTGAATTGTGCGAAGACTCAATCCGGCCGACTCAGCAAGTCGCTCTTGGGAGAGGTGAAATCGTCGTCTCAGAACCCTGATGAACATTCGTGCCTCCGAGTTACGAAAAACTGGATTTTAGGGGCTTGTCAGGACTGTCGGTGACGACAGTTTGCCGCCAATTGCCATTATTCGAGCAGATAATGACTTGCTGTTAAAGGTCACTAGCGGACAATTGACCGGAAGTCCGCGATGATCGCGAGCGCCAACCTATCATTCCCAGAACCAGATAGGCCAGGAGCGCCGGAGTCGCAAGATAGGAGACGCCGAACGTCAGACCTCGATTGAAGTGCGGCTCGTACCATCCGAAATCAGCGGCAGCCAAGGCTACATATGGCCAGGCGACAACGACGGCTATCGCGAGCGCCCCGAAAAAGAACCCGCTCGTGCTCCGATCGATCGCGCGACCGAAAATCCACCGAAACAAGGAATAGACTCCGAAATAAAAGGAACAGAGATACAGGTACGAAACGATGAGAACTACGAAGCTCACAGAACCCATTCCGTGCAAGAGTCCCGGCGTGAACAGGTAAGCCAGAACCAGGCAGGGATATATTACGGCAATCCCGCAGGTCGCTTTTAGAAGCTTCTCATTCATCTTACGCAAAGCGGTCTCCTATCATCGTCATGAATTGAACGACGAGCGCGATGCAAACCGCGGCGAGTAGCCATTTCAGCGCGTCGATCAGCTCGATCCGCGCCTCTCTACCCCTATCGGACAGCCGACTTGGAAGGAAGCCGACGATATACGGCCAGAAAATGAACTCCACGGACGTCAGCTCCTGGCGATACAGATCTGCTCGAACAAACACGAAGCGAACGACTTTGATCAGCCCAATAAACACAATGAAAATCCCACCTATCGTACCGAGGAGTACGAATGGTCCGGCGGCCGCTCTAATAAGGGCACCCGAATTGCCATCGCTGGGGCCATCAGAAAACAGAACCATAAACGCAACTCCCACGATACTCAGGCTCGCCGCGGCTATGGCAATGAACCAAAGCGCTTTCTTCAACTCGGGGATGGAGGTGTCAAAAGCCATATTACCTCGGAAGTTCTGCGCGGCTGCGTCCGACCAATCGCGGTCGATCGGACTCTGATTATCGCGCTGGAGGCAGATTCCCGCTAGTTGAGTTTCCTTATATAGAAGGATCCTGGCTGCCGCTCCGGCGTCAAAAAAGGCGCTGCTGATTTAAGTTTGTCGTAGTGATGCTGGCAGAGATGATTGAGCGCGGCCAAAATCTCCCAACTTGTATTGTGAGTGAGAAATGCTTCCAACAAGTATTGTTCGTTCCAGAACTTGACCATGTCGCGCAGCCATTCTTCCGGGTAATCCTTGGGTGAGAAGATGTCGTGTATGTGAACAATTACGCCCTTGTTAAGCGATGGCAGTAGTTCAAGAAACTCAAAAAGTACATCGCCTTGAGGCCTAATAATATGCGACGAGTCTATGAATAGGATGTCACTTTCTTCCAACTGAGAGAAAAAGGACAACGGCAACGTTTCAACCTTCTCTCGGATGACCGTAACCCCCGATTCTTCAAGCCAACTACGCTCGTAAGGCTCGATACAGATATGATCGCTAGTATAGGCGGCGTCCGATTGTTGGTTTTTCTTTGTGGCCCTGATGGCCATCAAAGTGGAATAACCACTGCCAATTTCTATGATTCTTTTTGGCTTGAACGTTCGAATTACCTGATACCAGATTTCTGCATCGCCCGATCCGAATTGGCCGTTGTTGAGGTAATAGCCTCGAGTGCTCGGTTTCTCCAGCGGAACATCGGCAAGCTCTTCCGCGAAGCGAAATCTCGTAAGCGTGTCCAGTTGACCATCCGTATTCCAGTCTATTCCGCGAAGATTCCTGTCATGGCCGAAGGCGAGGTCCGGACTTCTATGATCAAACTGCGGCTCATAATAGTGATTGATAATCGGGAACACGCCCACATTGAATAGCGCATTCTTCGAAAGTGGCAATGCTTCTACGCCTATACCTCGCACAAACTTCAGGAGCAGTGCGGCAGGGTAAACAAGAATAAAGAGGAATAGATCCACGACCCGAGAGAAACGGAGAAGCAGCTCTTTCGGCTTTTTCATCAAGAATCCTTTTTAGAAGAATGCACGGTTTAGGACGCCAGCTTCGTAGCCTACGACTTGCCGTGGGAGTCTTCAAACATAGGTTGCGCGAAAATCTTTTATGATCGGTTGCGCCAAGATCGCAACGTCCACCCTGGGTCAGTCGCCGTCGTTCTTCCTCACACCGTGCGTCGTTGGGCCGCAAACAGCCGTTCAAATCGTCAATCTATACGCCAAGTAGTGGAAGATGCTTGATCTTGTGGTACTGCAACGACAACGCAATACAATGCTTCAAAGCCTCTGTCGGCACTGTGTCTTCTTCGTGAAGGATGATGGCCCTATTGCTTTCGAAGCTCAAAAGGTCCGAGTAAACCTCTCTGAAAGTATCGACCAATTTCGTGTTGCAGTTAAAATACACTCCATAGTACGAAGGATTGGATTCCTTCCATCCTAATCTCACTGTACTACCTCCCTTTGCCAAAAAGCTCGGCTCACCCCACCTCAGCACCTCTTCGAGGTCGCCTATGCCGGGAGTCTCCGAAGCCACATCGATGATTAGTTGGCGCACGCACATGAGCTTCTGACGTACCCCTTCCGGGTAACGCCGATATGCCGCTGCGACACTGGGGTTGTTGATGATATCCACGGGAACGTCAGATTCGGGTCGGTAGGAGTCATCCTACCGCAAGCTGGCAGGGCGGCCCGAAGACATCGTACTTCGCGAGGAACCGGCGATCCGCATCTGTATTATCGGTTACGTCGCACTCGATCCAGGCGATATCGGACAATGCTTACTGCAAGCAAGCCGATGCAAGCTCCTTCGAGAAAGCTTCCAGCCGACGACTATGGCGGCGACCAGAAGGCCAACGCCAATACGATGATTGCCCAGTACTCGATGGGTATGAAAAACAGGGAATGCGACGGCGCCTTGCCTAATGCCTCACCGGTTTCTTCGTCAAACAGAATTTGACGTTTCGTATGGTTCAAGAAGAAACCGAGAAA
>JAAUYD010272559.1_pt1 | contig 19017 bp, 14 predicted proteins | sample 7278101 | NCBI WGS metagenome assembly JAAUYD01 (sample SAMN14350128, study PRJNA611818) | marine sediment metagenome | isolation source: surface marine sediment (0.6m) | place: French Polynesia: Moorea | collected 2018-08
ATACATTTCACCGAAAATTCACCAAAAATTCGCCATTTGCTAACAATCTTTCGATATCATGAAAGCAAAACAGGAATCAGGAAGTCTGTATATTTGGCCTCCTTCTCTCAGAGCTATAGTTCTATAAGCCGGAGGTCAGGCTGTTTTCAGCGCTGCGATTTATTGTTTTTTAATGGTCTTTAGTCACTAGAGGAGCACCCACAATGCTAAGACGCACAAAAATCATTGCGACATTGGGGCCGGCCACCGATGACAAGTCGGCAATCGAAAATTTGATTCGGGCAGGGATTGATATGGTGCGAATCAATTTTTCCCATGGCACCCTGGCTGATCATCATAGACGGGTAGCTACCGTTAGAAAATATGCGGCCGCACTGGGCCGTTCAGTCGGTATCCTCGGGGATCTCCAGGGCCCCAAGATAAGGATATCGCGATTTCAAAACGGACGTATTACCTTGGAGCCGGGTCGTAAGTTCGTCCTGGATGCTGGCCGGAATGAGTTTGAAGGATCACAGGCGGCCGTCTGTGTAGACTACAAGCAGCTGCCCGAAGATGTCAACCAGGGAGATTGCCTGCTGCTTGACGATGGCCGTATCGAACTGCAAGTTGATCGGGTCGATGATTCTAGGATTATCTGTACGGTCAAAACCGGCGGTGAGCTGTCTGATAAAAAAGGAATCAATCGCAAAGGCGGCGGCCTTTCTGCCGCTGCCCTGACGGTTAGGGATCATGAGGATTTAAAGGCCGCCGCTGCCATGCAGGTGGATTACATCGCCGTTTCTTTTGTACGCCATGCATCCGACATACAGACTGCCCGGAAAATCTTAGAGGACGACAACCCTACGGTGGGGATTATCGCCAAAATTGAAAGATCCGAAGCAATTGAAGCGCTTGAGGAAATTATCCAGACATCGGATGGTATCATGATCGCGCGGGGTGATCTGGGTGTTGAAATCGGCGATGCCGAGGTGCCGGCCATTCAAAAACAAGTTATTGAAAAAGCGCGATCTTTGGACAAACCGGTGATCACGGCAACCCAAATGATGGAGTCTATGATTCAGAGCCCGGTTCCCACCCGGGCGGAGGTGTCGGATGTGGCCAATGCAGTGATCGATGGTACCGATGCAGTCATGCTATCCGGTGAAACTGCCGTCGGTAGGCATCCGGAAAAAGTTATAACTGCCGTGGAACGTGTCTGTCTGGCAGCCGAACGACAGCCTTGCACGCGCATTTCCAGGCACCGGGTGAATTGTCGATTTAAGCGGGTCGACGAAGCCATATCCATGTCCACCATGTACGCTGCCAATCATCTGGATATTAAGGCCATAGTGGCCCTGACCGAGTCTGGTTCGACACCCTTATGGATGTCACGGATTCGCACTGCCATCCCTATTTTTGGTTTGAGCCGTCATTCTGAATCCCTGGGTAAAATGACGCTGTATCGAAACGTATATCCGCTATTTTTTGATGTTACCCGTCATCAGCGGGATGAAATCAAGCGGGAAGCCATCAGTGTATTAGAGCGCCGGGGTTTGCTGAATTCCGGCGATATGGCGATCATCACCAAAGGGGATCAGGACGGGGTTTATGGCGTGACCAATGCGATGAAAATTGTTGAGGTAGGTCAGGTCGTATAGCCATTTATGAAAATCATAAAAATTCCAAGTACAGACATCGTTGAATTGTTTATTGGTTGACTGGTTTATTCGGTAAAGGATAGCCATCAATTCAGTATGACATCCTTATTAAAATATAACGCCTCCAATTTTTAACAAATAAGAGAATAAAATCAATTCCGAAATAAAATGAAAACTTTATTTGACACATCAATACTTGTTGCAGCCCTGGTAGAATTTCATCCGAAGTTGGTTTCAGCCGTCTTAAAATGTTTAAGAAATCTTTTCTGAATAAGTGCTTCCATCGGAACAAATCAGGCAGCGACGCCGCAATAATTAGCTGAAGGTGTTCGTAAATGAGCACGCTCGATTCAAACCGAATCGTTAGCGATAGAGAAAACGAGTTAAATCGAGATTTACACGAAATGCTTCCGGTGGGGGAAGTACACCTTCTTGATTCCAAATCACCAGTGGCAACCGCATTTCAGACAGAGATCCATGGGCACTTTAGGTGGCGGGCAAATCTTCATAGGCGGTCTCCATTCGGAAACAAATCACACTTCGCCCTCCCCACCCCACTCTATTTTATTTGTTTGTTAGCGAATTGTTTGCAAGGGATGCTCTATTAGGCTGACTCTCAAATCTATGGGTTGAAAAATGTTACCGCTTATATTATAAAATGCAATTATGTTGCGGATTATGGTTATAAAACGAAACAATCTTGAGGAATTAATATGTATAAACGAATCCTTGACTTGACGACGCTTTTAAAAAAAAAGTCGTTTTTCCTGTTTGGCCCCAGGGGGACCGGGAAAACGACCCTCGTCAAACATTCGCTTTCAGAGGCCACCGTAATTGATTTGCTGGAAATTAGAACTTACCGTGAATATCTAAGAAACCCATCCTTGATTTCAGAACAAAAGTTAAAGCCGATTGTGGTTATCGATGAGGTGCAGAAACTGCCGGAAATACTAGACGAAGTCCATCGTTTGATAGAAGCGCAAAACTTGACGTTTTTGTTAACTGGCAGCAGCGCCCGCAAACTTAAAAGAGGTAGCGCCAATTTGCTCGCGGGAAGGGCTTGGTGGGCTGATTTGTTTCCACTAACATCAAACGAAATCCCTGACTTTGATCTAATGACCTATCTTAACAGAGGGGGGTTGCCAGCGGTTTATCCAAGCGATGACTATGTTGAGGAACTCTGGGCCTATACGGCCTTGTATTTAAGGGAAGAAATCCAGAATGAAGCACTAACCAGAAAAGTGGCCCAATTCTCTGAGTTCTTGGATTTAATGGCTCTGAGCAATGGTGAAGAGATAAGCTATCAGTCCATTGCAAGCGACTGCGGCGTTTCACCCAACACCATCAAGAATTATATCCAGATACTGGAAGATACCCTGGTGGCTTTTCAGCTAAAGGCTTTTACAAAAACCCGTAAAAGAAAGGCCATCTCCCGTTCCAAACTCTACTTTTTTGATATCGGCGTAACAAACTCGCTGGCAAAAAGAGGTGAGATTATGGAAGGCTCGGAACTGTTCGGCAAGGCATTTGAGCAATTTATCCTGCTGGAGGTAAGAGCCTTTTTGTCCTATACGAGAAAAAACATTAAGATGTGCTATTGGCGATCCACATCACAGTTTGAAGTAGACCTGATCCTGAACAATCAGTGGGGAGTTGAGATAAAAAGTACAGCGTCGATACAAGACAAGCACCTCAAAGGTATCAGGGCCTTGAAGGAAGAAGGAAATATTCAAAATTTTGCCGCTGTTAGCTGTGATCGATTTGAAAGAAAAACACAAGATAACATTACCATTTTTCCCTGGAAGATCTTTTTGCGAAAGCTGTGGAACGGGGACATAATCTGAATGACACCGAGAGATACGCATGTACCGCTAGAAAATTTCTATGGAACGGCTCTGGCAGCGACGCCTTTAATAATGGTTCATGGCATTTGTCAATGAGCATATTCAATTCAGTTGAAACGCCATTCATAAGCCACCGGTACCGGCCAGATTCTAAGCCATGTAATAAGCTCCCGCGGTATCAGTAGAACCTATTAAACCCCAATGTTGCATAAACAATATGGCGAAATCAGTTAATGGCTTGTTGTTATTATTAAACCATTAGTAGTGCCCCATTTTCTGGATATTCCAAAAAGTGAACTCGACAGATGGGTTGATTTTGGCATGTTGTTTACCCTTTGGACTTCGCTCTTCGAGCTACGACCCAACACGTCGGGAAAGCCGGAGGACTTCAGATCCTGCGTTGTAAAGGGATCGAGGTAAAGTGACTACAACTTCACCCTTTACGCCTTGCCTCTGAAGCCCTCCGGCTTTTGAAACGTTAGGGTAAATTCTTATTGGCATAGCCCGTGGCTTATGAATGGCGTTAGCGATTCGGATAATCAGTGATGTGCACGTAAATCAGGAAAATAACCGATCGGTTTTTCAGCACATCAATTGCAGCTTCTCACAACCAAAAATTAATTTCACGCGAATAGCCCTGCGGCGGAGTCCCGTTGTTTGTGTTTTCGTTTTATGATTTTAGGATGGCTCCGGCTCTTTGTGCTCCTTTAAAAATCGCCCGATAAATTTTCGAATTTCCCGGGCTGCACTAGTATCCAATTGCATTAATGATTCATATTCCATGCAACAGCAGGGTGCTTGCCACACCCCTGCGCTCCCTTGATCAGGGGGTAATTCCGGAGCGGCATCGGAGTTACCCCTTTCCTCTTTTAGTCTAACTAAATTTTAATTTCGAACTAATCATTATCTAACCTGTCGTATTTAAGAGTTTATCTGCAAATCAATGCTGTGCAGCCTTTCTAATGCCATTTTGACTGAACTGCTTGGTCTGCTGGTTCCTTCGGGAGTTGTAGATCATACCGTTGTGCTATACAACTCCTCTACCAGGGCAATTCTGGCTTGTCACCTGAGTTGCCCTGTTTTTAATTGTGATCCTTACCAGCGCCGCCTTTGGCATTCTCAGCGGCCAGTCTGATCGAAAAAGAAACATAACAGTTCACCGCAGAGCGCGCAAAGATCGCCGAGACAGAAAATTTTAAATATCCTCTGCGAGCTCTGCGTTCTCTGCGGTGAAATATTGCTCACAATGAAGAGAAGTCAAAGGAAGCACATTAATACATTCAAGACTTGGCAATTATTCATATGATATTTACCTTGCTCACGATAGTTCCACATGTTTTCTGACACTTGTTTTTTGACGCATACCAGAATTTATGTTAATTATCCAAGCAGGCAAACATAGGGTTAATGATCGCTGAATGAAATCTCTCCGCAGCAAGCTGCGCGAAAATTAACCCAGGAGAAATTAAACTCTCTTCATAGGCCACCGGAATTGTGAAACTTAAGATTTATGAGCTGCGATCATTTGTCAAGGGTAGAACCTTTTCAATTCTCACCGGCAAAGCCGGTGGCTCGTGCAGGGAGTTAGAAGGCATTCAGAAATATGTGCTCAAAAGAATATTCCACCCCAACATTAACCGGTTCGCAAAGATGCACTGATAACTCGGTAGTTTTTGATGGTGAGCATTCTTTGTGGAAAAAATATCTTGAGTTAACGTTCTCCCAACGTTATGAGCCAGAAATATGTGTGAGGGCTAAACCGATATCGGAAAAAGATGGTTTTAAATTTATTGCCTTGAATAAGAATTCTGAATCAGAAAAGTTAGTGAGTCTATTGGACGAAGGATTCAACCTTTTTATAGAAAACTTAAAAGAATACAAAATAACAGCGGAAATTATTGCAAAAGAGATTTTTTCCAATAGCTCTAATACAGTTGTTCCCGTCCAAATCAGATGCAGTAAGCATCTTCCCACAGATGCCACGAGAGAAATCTTGCTGGATGACAATCTCAGCATAAGAGAAGTGTCGATCGTTCTAAATAGCGATCTTACTCATATGGTAATCAAATCCTACGAAAAAGTATCCAAAGGCAAAAAAGACGAACGGTTAGGGATACTATGGGGAATTGTAAAACCATTGTTGCACGAACTAGGACACAGCAATTTACCCAGGGATAGATTTTTCGAAGAACTCCATCAGGTATGGTGTGATTGCGTGGCAATGAGAAATATTTTCTTCAAAGACAAAAGACAGAATGGTTATATCATTCCCAATAGGGCAGGCAAAACGTACATTCAATTTTTTACTGAAAGAATGCGCCAAAGAGAAATGGAGGTATCGAAGGACGATATTTTTAGTCAGCCATTTTTTAAAATGCTCAATCAACTGCACCGCGAAACTGGTGAAGAGATGCTGAACAAGTATGATAAAATGAAATTGCTTAAATTTGATGATCTGGTTGCTTCCGCAAAAGTAGTCATCCGAGGTTACCTTGACGACGAATACTTGAGGCTTTCTCTGGCAGAAATTATGTCCGGGATTCCTGAGGCTTACCGTCCTATGGAAATTGCCTGGAAAAAAAAGGGTCCCGTAACGCCGACGCCTAAAATTGGACGTTATGGCATCGAGGACGAGGAAGATCTTTCCGCATGGAATAAAGTAGCGGGCAAATTCAGGAAGATCGGGATAGTAATTGTGTGTCAATTAGGAATGGGACAGTTTGGTCGCGTGTATGAGGCAATAAATCTAACAAATCCTATATGGCCGGGAAGAGTGGCAGTTAAGGTCGATCGAATTTATAAAAAGAGAAAGGATGAAGTCATACAAGCTGATGATGTTATGTTACAATTATCGCACGATTTGAGTAATTCACCCCATGTCATACGTATTTATGACGCCGGTTTGTTATCGAAAAAACGCACCTACCACGTTTTGCAGCTAGTGGCTGAAGGAGAAACCCTGGATGAGCTTTTAGGGATTGGTGGGGAAGAACCAACCAGCCGACCTGCTAGCTTTACCGACGGATACTCGCTGCAACAACTTAGGCAGAAGTTTCTTAAGCCTATCGGTCAGCGGCAGAAGAAAAAAAATCACCGCTTCTCTCGGCCTCTGACACTCAATGAAACCATTGATATTATGGTTAGTGTACTTCTTTGGGTGGAGAAAGTTCATAATTTAGGATATGCTATAAATGATGTTAAAACAGGTAACGTCATGATGAATTGCCGTGGCCAAATAAAGGGGATAGATTTAGACTTTTATCAAAAGGCTTTGCCCTTACCGCAAGGGTTCATGCAGGATTTCTTTTTGCTTTCATGGGTGTGCCTGCTTTTATTTATAAATGCCCCCCGCAAAGATCCCATGCCGTCGGAGTTATTAAAAGATGAGGTTGGCGGCGCTTTACAAAACGGGGAAGATTTTTTGCGAGATGTATTATTGGAGAAGTGGGAGTTTGCAGATTTATCAAGAAAAGATGCAAACCTATTTCTTGATTGTTTTGTTGATATTATATTTCGCTCACGTTTCAATACCTATGGAACGAAACCCAATAAGTTTAAACAGGATATTAATAGACTAATTTATCTTAAGCGACTTTTCTTCGAACGCGAGATTGTATTGACCACACCAAAATTTTACAATTAGCCACTTCAATTGGTTGATCCCTGAGGTAATGAAAACACACCTGTACTTTTTTGAACATAGGTTTAACATTTTACACTGTTTTTGTTCCACCAATTCGGTTTATAGTGTAAGGTGTCAGGAAAGGCAGAGAAAAATAGCATAGTCGCTTAGTTTTTATTCAAAAAACCATAAAGGATTAGACCAGGCTCTTTTCCCGCCAGCATCTTCAATTTCGAGACGTGCATATGTCCAGTCACGGGAAAGATCAAATTCAGCTTGAAAGATTGGGTTTTTGTCCAGGGCATGAACCCACCTACCTGTTCTGCGAGGGCCAATCAAGCGCACATAGGTTACCGCTGATGTTTCCACCCTAACCGAATTTTCGCCAAATTCGATTGTTTTAAATTCCGGGCCTTGCGTCGAGTAAAAGTTGCCCCGCCGTATGTTTTCCAGAATTTCCTGCTGGGTGCAGTCTGCTGCATTTACCATGATCCAACCGCCTTTCCAGTAGGGCTGTTCAGGTATAAAGTGACTGTCATCGGTGGCAAAGCCGAGAAAGTCAGGGTTGTGGTTCAGCACGCCGTCCCAGTGGGAAAGGGCATATCCGCTGCCATTTTCGCATTGAGAAGAATGGTTGTAGATTTCCAGGCCATGGAATTTGTGCCGTATCCCTTCTTGGAGCGAATTCCCCGTCCAATGCGGGTGAGCCCAAATCAATATTGCTCCCTGGGAATAGGCAGTGCGTACAGTCTTTAAAAAATTCCCATTGAACAGCGGCGGTTTCAAGGAAGCGCCAAAGGGAAGCACATGGTAATAGCTTCCCAGGTGGTCATACCCGTCCAACTCGATCCCATTGAGAACTAAGAGCGGCATCCTCTCCGGTTGCCATTGAGCTTTGGTAGGCACCAATGATCGGTGACGGATATAAAGTCAAATTTTTCCTCTGAATATTTTTGGATTAACTCGTCAAGGATAAGATGACCGTCAGAGCTGACGGTGTGCAGGTGTATACTGCCTTTATACCACTGGCCCGTGCTCTGCACCTCCTCCATCTGGGCAATTCTGGCTCGCCACCAGAGTTGCCCTTTTTTAGGGATTATATATCGGAGTCTAAAGAGCCGACTGCTTATTATCTTTTGGTAGCTATAATGAGTTAGAGGACCGTTAGAGAAAGGTAAGAAATAGTTTAGAGCTAAATAAAAGCCATATCGGTACGACGCACAAGGACGAACTCGCTTGGTGAAAAAAATTATTCGAGTTGTCTTAAATCAAGGGTAAGGAGCTATATTTTGCAGACGCATCTATGATTTCGGATGACGCGGTTTTTCCAGAAGAATGTATAACAGATTATCCATAAAGAAAGGGTCATTGGTAATATCTCGGTGACGAGAAAACAAAAACATTACATCGGTCCAAGGTATGGGAGAAACCAATCTTGAATTCTGATTCTCAGCACGGCGTTCATCCAGCAAAGCGCTGCTGCGCAACACCGTCCCGTCTCCCGGACCTTTTTCTACGATAGTGATGGAGCTGTCTGAATCTATGCGCGCCGTTTTATCAGTATCCTCTGAGTCGCCGACAACCAGATAATACTTTAGCCCCACCGGAGTCTGTGCAGGTCGATCCATGGCCTCAGAGAACTGACGTGCTCGTCTCAAACATTTTTTGAGATGATCAACAGCAATTTTTTGGCGCTGCGCACCATCAGCTGAATCCGGCAGCAGCATCTGCAAGACGGTATCCTGAGCCGGATTTGCTAATCCCCAACGGTGCTTAATCCAGAGCGCCGGGTCATAAATATCTCCAACCGGTCGATTGTCCGTATCCAGCAATGGATGGTGGCGGTTGCGCGGCAGCAGCATGTATACAGCCGGCATGGTTCCCAAAACCGCCGCTGGATAACGCGGTAACAACACGGCCGGCTTAAAACCTTCGACAAGCACTTCAAATGCCTGGATGGAACCGGCGTTGGGGGTGCCCACCATGATTAAATTGTCGATATAACGGTGGCCTGCCCAGGTCAGGTCGGGCAGGCTGCCGTCCGACGGTAGGTCCTGGGCGCCGTAACGCAGATAATAGCGCGCCACAAGGCCACCCATGGAATGCGCCACGATGTCAAATTTGACATCATGTTCTTTAATGCCAAAACGCAACGCAATTTGCTCCTCCACATAACGCTTTTTTTCTCTGATGAACCGATCAAGGCGCTTGGCGCTTTCCACCAGATCCCGGCGCCAGTCATAGGCAAACTGAAAGCAGGTAAAATGATCCTTGCCCCAGTCCACCATCCCGGCCTCATGCCGCTGTTCATCCCGAGACCCGCCAATCCCCAATACCCCCAGAATGTAAGCATAGGTATTTTGCTCAACCGGATAGCCGCCGAGATTGACCACAACCCTGTCCAGCGTACCGGCCGGTTTCACGCGATCTTTTAATTCATATAGGTTTTTGCCAGGCTGCATGGGCAGGCCAAACATGCGGGCGCCCTCGGGCTTATTCGGATTTAATGTATCCGTGCCAAAGGCACCCCATACGATGGTGTCGCTGTTCGGATCGACCAGCTTGGATCCGAGCAAACCCGGGATCAGGATGACGGGATTGCGATAAGGGTCTTCATGTTGGGCCAGATTGTTATAAATCCCGCCCAGGTCCGGTGTTTTTGGGGGCGAGCTGCATCCTGCCAATACTAGCAAAAATACCATAAAGCCCAACGTTATGTATCTGATCATTAGGATCTCCTTCATTTTTACACCCCTTTAGACGGACCAAACATATCGGTCTGCAGCGGGTGCACGTATACGTCTCGCTGGGGAAATGGGATACTGATGTTCTTTTTTTTGAATTCTTTGAATATGGATAATTTGCTGACCCTGTCTGCGTCTTACCCACCATTGATGGCAGATGCTTTTCATCAGCCGGCCGAGACCAACCGCCCCCACTAGTATCAGCAGCGTTTTTATGATAGCGATTAAAATGAAACTGGATCGCTGATCGAGATTCAGCCACATGACTGACATGAGGGCACCAATTAACAGTATCATGATCCAGGCCGGTCGGTGAATGCTACCAATAAACGTATTATCAATTTCGACTTTGGATTTTTTACTAATATAGTTGACGATCCGGTGAATAAAGAAGTCAACGAGGATGGCCAGGATCGCAAACAAGGCCATGATGACCATGGCGCCCAGAATGCGCTGTTCCATCATAATGCCCGTGGCTCTTGAAAAATAGTCGAAAAATTGTTCAATAACGCGTTTCATTCATTCGTTCACTGGCATTGATTTGGGTGTTAGACCAATTATGGTCTCATCGATGACCGCTTTGACGCAGCACAACAGTTATCCAAGGTTGGTTTGTAATTTGACCTCATCACTCCATCACTCAGCTCTATGATTAGAAGTTTTTTTAACCGTCTTTGGTATATCCCCAGGACCAAACGTTAATTTATCTTTACAATCATAATTGTGACGTCATCATGTTCCAAAGAGCCTCCGGTAAAGCGCCGAATTTCATCGATCACAATGTGCTTTAATTTAGCAGTCGGGGTTTTAGGTTGTTGATTGAGCAAATCTATTAAACGGCTTTTGGTAAAAAACCCTTTTTGTTCATGGTGCGCTTCGATGAGGCCGTCAGAGTATAAAAAGAGACAATCGCCACTGTTTATGCGCCTTGCATTTTGGGTATAAATTGCCTGGGGCAGGACGCCTAAAACTGGGTCATTGACTCCTTTAGCTGGTTCTAATTCAAGCCAGCTGGATTCATTTTTAGATTTGATCAGCGCCGGGGGATGGCCGGCGTTGGCGAAGTAAAGATTTCCGTCAACCTTGTAGAAAGCAGCCATCACCAGCGTTGTCATCGCCTCGAGCCCAAATTTCAAGACGGTTTGATTTAATTCAGCGAGTAACTTATCACCCTCGCCGTCATTCATATGCGATTTAATGGCCTGGTATATGATTTGGCTGATTTGGCTGACATCTTGACCATGGCCGACAACATCGGCCAGAATCATTCTTGTGAGCGCATTGCTATCACATAAGCTCAGATAATAAATATCACCACCCTTGCCGCCATCACTGGCGATCGAATATAGCGATGCCGTAAGGCCTGCACTGACGATATCGTCATCACAGTTATTTATGCCTCCCCAAATTTCGCCACAGCTTAAATAATGCATTTCGTTAATCCCATCCAAGGAAGGATTTTAAGACCATTTGCTATTTCAGCACACTCGGCCAATTTGCATCGGCTTTTTTGATGTGCCCCGGAATGTCCTTTTCCCACTTTCCCTTTACCTCAACATCATAGTTAAGATAGAGCTTGCCCTCCACAATACTCCAGGCGTTTTCGGGGTCAACACTCGCCGTGTATCCTTGAGAGACGGCCCAGGCACAATACCCGCCGTAGCGGGGTGCATAATTTTCAGGATCAGCCTCGAAAAGATCCCGGTGCTCGGCACTGGCAAACCGCCATTTGGCATCCTTCCATGTGAATTCATATTCACCGGATCCTTTAACCGGTTTGCCATCCTTGTGATAGGCCACGGGATCATACCCCTTAATGGCAATGCCCCGCCAATTTTTATAAATTTCACTCTTTGCTTCCGCATGTAAGGCAAACGCCATGCTGAAAATAATAGCCATGGCAACAGCCAACGGAATTGTGAGGAGCTTGATATTCATCACCTTTCTCCTAACCCGGACAAGCCGGAAAAGATTGCCACAAACTCACCAAGACATGAAGTAAAACCTTTGGTCAATTTCATCTTGGTCTCTTGACTTATTGGTGGCAATATTTTTTTCATCAAATACAATAACGTCACTTTTGAACAATAACGCTTCAGCGTTTGAAGGCCATCAAGCGGTTGAATATAACTTTTACCGTCGGTGTCAGACGCGACCGGTTGTAGGCGTCGCCGCATTGGCGAATGGCCTCGGCGGCCGTCGGATAGGGATGAATGACATTGGCCAACTTGCCAAGCCCCATCCCGGCCTGCATCGCCACGGTGATCTCGCTGATCATATCGCCGGCGTGACTGCCGACAATGGTCGCCCCCAGGATTTGGTCCGTGCCCTTCTTCACATGAATTTTCACAAAGCCTTCGGTCTCCCCGTCGACAATGCCGCGGTCGACATCGTCAAATTCCCGGGTGAAGGTCCAAAATTCAATATTTTGCTCCTCAAGATCTTTTTCATAAAGCCCCACATGGGCTACTTCGGGTTCGGTATACGTCGCCCAGGGGATGATAAAGTTTGAGAATTTGTCCCGGCCAAAAAACAGGGCGTTGCGGATGACCAGGCGCGCCCCAAAATCCGACATGTGCGTAAACTGGTACTTGCTGGCCACATCGCCCACGGCATAGACATCCGGGTTGGTGGTCTGCATGCGGTCATTAACCTTGACGCCCAGGCGCTCATCGAATTCGATGCCGGCATCTTCCAATCCAAGGCCGTTGACGGTCGGCTTGCGGCCGGTGGCCACCAATAGCGCGTCAAATTCCAGGGTGCGCTCTCCCTTGTCGTCTTCAAAAACCACGGACACCGGCGCTTTTCCGCCCCGGCTTTCCACGCCTTTGTAATTGACATTATAAGCGAAGGTGACACCGTCTCGACGCATCGCGTTTTCCACGATCTTGGCTGCTTCCGGGTCTTCTTTGGGCATAATCTTGTCGCTGCGGGAAAACACCGTTACCTGGGACCCAAGGCGCTGGAAGGCCTGGGCCAGTTCGAGCCCGATCGGCCCGGCACCGATGACACCCATGCGCGCCGGCAGCTCCGTTAAATTGAAAACCGAGGCGTTGGTCAGGTAAGGTGCCTGTTTGAGGCCCGGTATGTTGGGAACCGCCGCCGTACCCCCGGTGGCCACCACCGCTTTGGCAAAATTGAGCGTCTGGCCGTTGACTTCAATCGTATTCTTACCGGTAAAGCGACCCTTGCCGATAAAGACATCCACGCCGAGCTTTTCGCTGTAGCGCTGGGCCGAGTCAACCGGTGCAATGCTTGCTCGCAAGCGGCGTAAACGTTCCATGACATAGCCAAAGTCGACCGAGACCTCACCGCTGACATTTACGCCAAACTCGGCTGCGTTGCGCACTGCGGCCGCCGCCTTGGCACACCGCAGCAATGCTTTGGACGGCACACAACCGACCGTTAGACAGTCACCGCCGAGAAGATGCGACTCGATCAGCGCCACGCGCGCACCAACGCCTGCCGCACCCGCCGCAGACACCAAACCGCCGGCGCCAGCGCCGATCACCACTAGGTTATAGGACGGCTCGGGTGTCGGATCCACCCACGCTTTGGGGTGAAGCAGATCCAGAAATTTGGTGTTGTGCTCATCCAACGGCGATACGCCGCATGCTTCGAGTTCAACTTGTTCAAATGAGGCCAGATTCGGGTCGCGTTCGGGGATCTCGGGCTGGAGGGTAAAAATTTTGTCTTCTGCCGAAGAAAGCGGTGCGATAAAATCTGCCCAGCTGACGGCACTGCCATCGGGTTTGCGGGCCACGGTGCCGTGGTCTTCATCTGATAAGAAACGGTAAAACAGCTTTTCATTTTTAAAAGGGTGTTCATCCAGCACATGATGAAACACGCCTGCATTTAGCATCATATTTCCGATCCGCACGGCATCGTCCTCGTCTATTGCAATCCCCTCTTTGACGAGCTGGGCCACCGCCTCACTGCCGACAAAACATTTGGGGTATGTCTTTGATGGGAATCCATATTTGCGATCTTGGATGTCGAGAAAGCGCTTTAAGCGTGCGGTCAGCTCCTCGAGATCGGTGTCGTCAAAGGACGCCGCAACGTCTGTATGTTCTTCCTTAGTCATTTTATCCTCCTTTTGGCGAGTTCTGATCGAGTCAAAACTTATCGCTTGATCCTTCTTTTTCCATGGTCTATGGTAACATTAGTAATTTCGGACCTTTAACCTTGCAAATCTTCAATATACGCTCGCAAAATTTCGGCCACACTCCAGCCCTGGGCAATGCAGCCGCGTGGGGCATGCGGCCAATCGGCATCAAAAATTTCTGAAACCGTTCCAATGCCGGCATCCTCTAAATGCGACATGAGTCTTTGGAAACATTTTCTGGCAGTTGCCCTGCCCTCCTGGCCGTTGACTCTTACCTGGGCAGTTAACCAGGGACCCAGCAGCCAGGCCCACACAGTGCCTTGATGGTAAGCACTGTCGCGTTCTGAGCCATTTCCACTGTAAACCGGTCGGTAATGTGGATCATCCGGCGCCAGGCTGCGCAATCCAAATGGTGTGTAAAGTTTGTCCGTGACGGTCTCAAGCACCTTTTTGGCTTGTCGTCCTTCTAAAAGAGGATACGGCAGACTCAAGGCAAATATCTGATTGGGCCGGATGCTGGTATCCCGCAATTCACTATTAATATAGTCATACAAGTACCCGCCTTCTTCGTACCAAAATTCCTTTTGGAACCGATCCTTCGTCTTCTCTGCGCGCTGCGCGAATCGCTGGGCAGACGCTTTTTGGCCAACTGAATTGTGTAATGAGGCGAGTATGGCCAAGGCATTGCACCACAGGGCGTTTATCTCCACCGCTTTACCGGTCCTGGGAGTGACAACCCAGTCACCGATTTTGGCATCCATCCAGGTCAACTGCACACCCAGTTCACCTGCATACAACAAACCGTCTTGATCGACATGAATGCTGTACCGCGTACCGCGGTCGTGCCAATCAATAATCTCCTCCAGAACCGGTAAGAGCTCATATTCTATAAACGCATTATCGCCGGTGTATTTCAGGTATTTGTATATGGCTACGAAAAACCATAGGGTGGCATCCACGGTGTTGTACTCGGGCGCTGCCCCGGCATCAGGAAAGCGATTCGGCAGCATTCCCTGGCTGATGCTTTGGGCAAAAGCCTGAATAATTTTTTTTGAATCGTCGAATCGGCCGGTTGCCAATGTTAATCCGGGAAGCGCAATCATGGTGTCGCGTCCCCAGTCGGTAAACCAGTGATAGCCAGCGATTATGGTTTTTAGATCGTTGTCTCGCTGAACAATAAACTGATCGGCGGCCAACCCCAAAGTTCTTGTCGCATCATCAATCACCGGCAATTTGGAAATCAATTTCTGGCGCCGTTCCTTTTCCTGTGCAAATAGCGCGAATGCATCACGATCTTTGGGATTTTGGGTTGAGGCAATCACACCCAGTTTGTCGCCGGATTTCAGCTGGCATTTGAAAACGCCGGGGGTAAATAGATCTTCCTGAAAATCCTGGCCGCGCGCTTTTTCAACGAGATATTCAAAATTAAAGTACCAGTCCGGCCGAGCTTCAAAGGCCGCGCCGGGAACCAATAAAAACAGATCTTGAGGTCCTTCATAGAGCCGGGCGACGAACACATCGTTTTCAAATTCAAGGTTCTCGGTCATCTGATCATTGGCATGGGTCAAACTATGGTAATCGCGACCCGCCATAAACGGCTGCAGTTCCAACGTGAAAGCCCGCGAGGCTTCGGAGACTTCGTAGAGAACCAGGGTGGTGTTTTCTCCATTGACCGCCGCGATCGTTTTCTGCAAGCGCACGCCAGCAGCTTCGTATGTAAATGCCGGAAAGAAGTTTTTTGAAAAATGTTGAAGATATCGATATCCTTGGGGATGAACGGCATCCGAATAAACGTTGGTTGACATTTCCAGCCGTTGACCGTCTACCTCAATCGTTTCATCGAGTTTCGAAAGCATGACCATGCGGCCCACTGGCGGATGGGCAGCTGCCACCAGCAACCCATGATAACGCCGAGTATGCGCCCCGCATATAGTTGAGCTGGCCCATCCGCCCAGTCCGTTGGTTTCTAGCCACTCCCGCCGAATCACTTCGTTAAAATTCAGTGTTACGCGTTGATCGAAGGTAATCGTCATCGTTTTATCCTGTATCTATGTCTTGTCACAAATATTACTGGGGTGTTGCTACTCAAGGAGCTGTTTGGTTTCTACAATGTGATCGTTGTGTCTCTGCAAGTGCCTGATGCCGGTTTCTTCGGCGATAATGAGATCAGTGGCCAGGCTGATAAATATGCCATGTTCGACAATCCCGGCACGACAGGATAGTGTTTCGGATAGTTTCCGCGGCTGTTGGATAAGTCCAAAATCAGCATCCAGAATATAGTTGTGTTGGTCAGTCCGAAATGAAGCGCCGTCCGCGGTCTGACGTAACGAAACCGAAGCACCCAGACCTTTCAAAAAATTCTCGACACTGTTAAGCGCAAAAGGCACGACCTCCACAGGTACGGCCCATCTATTCCCAAGGTTCGGAGTCATTTTACTGGCTTCCACGATGATAATATTTCGGTTACTAACCTGAGCCAGTACTTTCTCCCGCAACAGGGCACCGCCGCCACCTTTGATCAGGTTTAAACGGGCATCCACTTCATCGGCACCGTCGATGGTGATGTCGATGACTGGATGCGCGCTGAAATCCGTTAGTGGAATGGCCTCGCTACGGGCAAGTTCTTCGGTTTGCAGTGAGCTAGGAATTCCGGTCACGTCTTGCAGCTTTCCATCGCGCAGCAATTCCCCCAACCGTTCCACCGCAAACCGGGCTGTACTCCCAGTACCAAGACCAATGACCATTCCAGACTCAATAAACCTGACGGCATGGTGAGCGACTTTTTGTTTAAGATGGCTTTGAATTTCCATAAAAGGAGACCGAATTTTAGATCAGGTAATTGTTTAGCCTCCGTCAACGTGACAATTCCGGCTGCATCTTGAAGGAATCTAAAAATACTGCAATCGAGCTAGGCTGCTTTTAGGCGGTCTCTTTTTTCGGAGATGCTTTGCATTAGGGCAGCAAATGGTTCGGCAAAAGCGGTTACGCCGTCATCCTGCAGTTTTTTTGTGATTGCGTCCAAATCGATGCCACAGTCTGCCAACTGCGCGAGATGGTTCTGGGCTTCTTCGATATCTTGGGTTAGCGTCAGGGCAACTTTCCCATGATCACAAAAAGCATCCAATGTTTCAGGCGGGACCGTGTTGACCGTGTCAGGGCCAATGAGTTCATCGATGTAAAGCGTATCCGGGTACAGAGGATTTTTTGTGCCGGTACTTGCCCACAAAACACGCTGTTTGCGGGCTCCCCTTGCGTCCAGCTCCTGCCAGCGTGCTCCCCCGAAAATTTCTTTAAAAGCTCCGTAGGCGACTTTAGAATTGGCAATGGCGATTTTGCCCTGCAACTCGGCATTCCCGAGCTTTTCAAGGGCATTATCGACAGCACTGTCTACCCGACTTACAAAAAAAGATGCGACGGAACCTACCCGCTCGATAGTATGTCCGCCCGTCACTGACGGTCCTTGATCGACGAGTCTTTCCAGTCCGTCAATGTAGGCTTCAGCTACTGCCTGGTAGTTTTCCAACCCAAAAATCAGGGTGACGTTGACATTGACGCCTGAGCCGATTAATTCGGTAATGGCTGGGATTCCCGCCGGTGTCGCCGGCACTTTTATCATGACATTGGGTTTTGCCAGCGCTTCAAAAAGGCGTTTGGCTTCCGCGATGGTTTGAGCAGTATCATGTGCCAAATCAGGACTTACCTCTAAACTGACATAACCGTCTCTTGCTTGGGTAGCTTTATACACTGATTTGAGCTGGTCTGCTGCCATCCTTATATCTTCGAAAGCCAGTGACTCATAGAGGGCATGAACGGACTGATCCTGTTGAATAAGGTTTTTTATATCCTCGTCGTAATCCGTGCTGCCGGCAATTGCTTTTTCAAATATCGCGGGATTAGAGGTGACGCCTTTGACACCTCTATCAATTAGAGTTTTCAGGTTACCCGAGGTAAGAAAAGAGCGCCGGATAAAATCCAGCCAAATTGATTGTCCAAAATTGTCAAGTTCGCTTAATTCTGGCATGGTTGACTCCTTTAGGTTTAGTTAAAAAATCCACGCTCATTTTAGCCAGCGTGATTCGCGACAAGTTGGTGTCAGAGGCAGTCTGTACAATCTCCTTATATTGCGTTCATTGATTGAATCAGATGCGCTGGGTGAAATTCGCGCCTTGCTTGCCTGGCGATAATCAGGCCCGGCGCCGCGGACGATTTGATGTGGTAGTTGGCACAGTTCAACCTCTTTGGACACCAGAGTCATAGCATCATTTAGGCCTCACCTTTTATTTTCTTGATCAGCTTAGGAATAAAGAACGAAAAGATAAACAGACCAATTGAAAAAAAGACCTTGAATGAAATTAGTTCGCCCCAATTGCCGGTCGCCCAAACTTCTTTTATGGTGCCAATGAAAAAGGTGAAAATAAACGTCCCGACAATAATTCCCAATCCCGTGCCAAGAATATAATCACTGAATTTCACTTTGGTGATCCCCATACCAAAGTTCATTGGGGTGAAAGGAAAGTAAACTAAGCGTAAGTAAAGCACGGTGGCAAAGCCATTGCGTTCGATGGCATCATCATACTTTTTTAGCTTGTTGCCGATGAGTGAGGCAGCGAACTCGCGCGCCAAGGTTCGGCCAATCAAGAAGGCGCCGCTGGCTCCCAGCATGGCTGCGATCCAGACGTAAATGAAGCCCCAATAAGCACCGAAGATGGCTGCGCCCAGACCGGTCAGCAAGGTACCCGGTAGGAATAAGCAAACCCCGACAGCATAAATAATGATATAAACGACCGGTGCCCAAAAACCCGCATTGTCGAGAAAGGCAGTCAGAGCCTCGGCCGTCAAGTAATCCTTGATTGGCGAAAACCGTATGAAAACAATTGCACTAATGACAAACGCAACAAAAATAATTGCCTTGAGAAGTCCCTTGCTCTTTTTGTTCTGAGCACCCATGACATGTTCCATGATGTTGTCTCCTATGTTTATTCTCAGTGATTCCGTTAATCAGACACAAAAACTTCTTTCATTCGAACGTATATACATAATTTGGATCATGCAAGTAATAGAATAT